>Ga0210377_10000314_pt1 | contig 45669 bp, 38 predicted proteins | sample PLM4_65_b1redo_FD_155480 | JGI IMG/M metagenome (GOLD analysis project Ga0210377, IMG submission 155480) | Groundwater sediment microbial communities from an aquifer in East River, Colorado, USA - PLM4_65_b1 redo | ecosystem: Environmental > Terrestrial > Soil > Riparian zone | place: USA: East...
TCGTCACCAAGTACGATGCAGCGGGGAACAAGGTGCGAACAAAACAGCTTGGCGTGTTAGGGGGAGATACCCGAGCCTACGGCGTTGTCGTGGATTCAAGTGGCAATGCGTACGTGGCTGGCTCGACAAACGGCGGGCTAGATAGCAACACCCTTACGGGCGTGTATGACTTATTCGTTACCAAGTACGATGCAGCGGGGAACAAGGTGCGAACAAAACAGCTTGGCGTGTTAGGGCAATATACAGAAGCCTATAACGTTGCCGTGGATTCATTGGGCAATGTGTACGTGACTGGCTACACAAGCGGCGGGCTGGACAGCAACTCCCTTACGGGCGTGAATGACTTTTTCGTCACCAAGTACGATTCATCAGGGAACAAACAGTGAGTCACTGAATGAAAACCCCTCACCCTGCCCTATTCTGTAAACTCAGGGCATCCTCTCCACTCCGGGAAAGGATAAAGGTGAGGGGAGTTTTTTGCGCTGGTTCAATCTTGTAGATTGAACCAAAACGGGATGACAAGGTGAATACATATTTTGTGCCGCAACATGTGTGGTTTTGCATTTTGAAGCTGGAAGGCCTTTAACAGGCTGGTGAAAAAGGCAAGAACCCGCGTCAAGAAGCGAGGCATATTAGCACTGCATTAAGAAGCTGTGCAGGCCACAGATACGCTGATGGCCTCGGATGATTAGAGTGGCTTCCAGGCGTCCCTGCTACTTTAACAGAGCTGCAGAGACTTGAGCCTGTCGGCAACCGGACTCAGAAGGCCACCAACGTCGATCTCGCCGCCTTTCGCGGCATATTGGCTGATGTTGTGGCACTCCGCACCCTTGTCAGCCTAAAAGGGTATATCTTTGCAAACCCAGCCATGTTGTCCCACGCATCCATCATAACCAGCCGCATAACTTCACCGGGCACTCTTGACATGAGATAGTGATAGTGTATCACTCCGCGCTTTTGCGTTTCGAGGCCACGCGCCCAGAGCACGCCGTCCCGATCTTTCCTAATCCTTCAATACCGGCTTCCAACAACCTGACGCTTAATATTGCGCACTCATTTCATGAATATCTTGTCAGCAGCTTCCGGATGGATCTCATCCTTAAACGTGAGGTGACCGTATCAGTCCCAGCTCCATTCCAGACGTATCAGCGCCCGCGTAATCTCGCCCGGTCTGTATCGGCTCCCAGTACGGACGTGGTGCAACCTTCATCCTACCGATAGCATACGCTCATTAAAGTCCGCGTTAATTCCACGATCGCTCAACAGCTTCACAATTTTGACGGTGTCCGGGTGCTTCATGGGCTACCGTGACGTCGTGTTCCGATAGACTTTCGGCGTATTCTCGAGCGCATCCTAGATTGTTATTTTCATGGCTGCGCCTGTCGATCCGCTATGGTCATTCCCTCCGCATGGCGTGAAGATCGGAGTTTATTTACGTCCCAGCTCTGTGAATGTTCGATAGATTGTTGACTGGTTCGATGCTCTGTGGTATTGTGACGCGTTTCCACCGGGCATTTACGGGGAAGTGTTACTGCATTATACAGTCCGTCTGTCGAGATATTTTACATCGTGTCCATACAGGTTTCCATAATGGGGCGACTTCCGTCGATATCCCAACGAAGAACAACAACGCGTGCGTCGTAATTGTTTTAATTACAATCACTTCAAGAAGTTCAGAATTTGCCAGAAAAACGCTATTTTTCATCGGGCCGATTCCTAAACCGCGTGCCGGGTGTTCGAGTCACTTCAGGGGCACCATAAAAAACAAAATCCTTTCAGATACTTGAAAGGTTGTTATGAATAACAGAGCGGAGAGGGGGAGGATGCCGAAGAGGTACTTTCTCCATGTATTCAATTCATTATCTGTGCGCTCTTTTGTAAATATTAACATTATGAAGGCTGAAAAGGTTATAATATTATTTAATTTCAAAATGTTACCGTTAAAACTACACGTATTATCAATTTTTAAAAGTAATTGCAAATATATATTGTCGGGTTTTCTTACGTTAAAATAAGTTTACAATAATACGGATAAAATAATGTATAAATACAATATGTTAATCATTGGCATAAATTCTGCTATAATACTAATGCAGTATTACAAATTAAATAATTTTTTTAAAATGGATCTATAAGAAAATACGTGCAGAACCAGTTCTTTCATCAAGTTTCGGAACCGGCAACCATGATGCTTCTTGGATTTGGCCTGAATGGCATAGCTCGCTTAATGAGTATCACAAAGAAGTAATAATATCTTATCTTACGAGATATGCTGGAATATTAGATTGATAATGATAGCCATAAGAGGGAAAATGAAAAAAAATAGATGGGTAGAAGTGCTCATGGTCATGAGTATCCCCTCTTTAGCAATAGCAAGCGTGGGTTCCGATCCAGTTCCTGAACCAACATCAATGCTTATATTTGGCGCAGGTCTTATTGGAATAGCAATCATGAGAAAAAAATTTAAGGTTAAGCACGAAAAAAAATAAATAAATAGGGATGTTCTTCCTAAGAACATCCCTATTTTTTGGTGGTCATTCTTTTTTTTATATATGAACGTAAATAAGTAACATTCAGCTCCAAAGGGTAATTGCAACCACTACATATAGATATAATATTTCTTGACGCACAACATATATTGTGTTAATTATAAAGAAATAAAAATTATTGTTGCTAATTTTAAAAAAAAGACTTTGATAGAGGAATGAAGGCATGAAAATGCAGAGTGTTATCCTTATCGTAAACTGAGCGTATAATTTTTTTGATTCGAATCCAATGCACTGCTTCGCACGCGCTCATCGAAAATGGTATGCGTTTACTGCAGAATTTGACATGTCCTCTCTTCCGCATTTAGGGTTAAAAAAATGTTTTTCAACGACGGATATGCAGTACGTCGGAGGCACAGAGTTGAACGCGATTACTGGAGAACACCTGAAAGATCTCTTCGCGACAGAGACATGGCAGAACCACTTTACGGCCCTTTCTGATAGCCTCGGATTTTCTCTAAGCATCTATTCGCAGACTGGAACGAAGCTCTTCACTCCGTTGCGCACTCATCCGCTCTGTCGGGGGTTTCGCTCGTCTTCCTCGGAATTAACGTCACAGTGTAAATCATATTGTCATCCCTTCATGATGAACACGATCTCGAAGGGAAAACCCGATGTCTATAAATGTTATGCAAAGATCATGACCTTCGCCCTTCCGATAAAATACATGGATGAACGCGCAGTGGTCCTGGGACAGGGTTCATTCTCTTCTTACGAGGATTTTCGTGAATGCATGAATCACCTGAGTGCCATCGGTCTTGACACGATTTCCATAACAATGCCGCTCACCTTTACCAGCGTCGAACATACCTGGAAGGTTTCGGGTTTTGTGGCTGATTCTGTGGGTCGACTTCTCAAAGACGCCCAGGAAACCGTTACCCTCAAGAGGAAGATCGAGAGCCTGAAAAGTATTATCGGGAAGTGGGGTAGTTCGGCAGACGAACGCTCTGAAATGCTGTACAAAGAGATGATAGACAAACTGTCCTCACTGCTCGACATCGATGACATTGCCATACTTGCCTTTGACCGAAAACAGAAAAAATATTTGAGCCTTTACAGTCTGTCGAGAAGCAGCGGGCCGGCCGAGGCCATCGCCATTAGCGAGCGTGATTCTATCGTGCAGGACCTTGTCAGCGGCAAACCGTTTGTCCTTTCAGCTGAACCCATAGAAGATCCCAAGGCTGATTTCCTGAATGGTATGGGGGCCCTTTATTTTTTTTCCGTCATGGTTTTCAAAAAATTGGAAGGGATCCTGCGGATAACCGACCGGGTGCTCAAAGAGAGTGATAAACAGATCATCATGGCATACTGCCAGCAGACCGCACTCTCCATAGAGAACCAGCGTTTGCACGAGGGCCTCGATAAAAAATTTGATCGATTTGCCGCGATTTCGGAACTAACAAAGACCATAACGGGCATTAGGGATTATGAAACTCTGCTTCAGACGATCCTTGACAAATCCGCAGACCTGCTCAAGGCCGAGCAGGGGTCCCTTATGTTGGTGGACCACAAGACCGAGAACCTGTACGTGGAGGCAAAAAAAGGAAACAGCGAAGAGGTGCCGGAAAAACACAGGATCAATCGGGGTGAAGGCATAGCCGGCAGGGTGGCGGAACTCGGCGAAGCCATCCTCGTCGAGAACCTTGAAGATGATCCGAGAGTGATGCAAAAAAACAGGCAGCATTATAAAACTCGGTCATTCGTCAGTGTACCGCTCAAGATCGATGATCGTATCATTGGTGTGCTCAACCTGTCGGACAAGATGTCCGGCGAGGTGTTTGACGAGGAAGACTTGAAACTCATCCAGTCTTTTACGACCCAGGCCGCCATCGTCATGGAGCGGAATGTTTTCTATCATAGATCGGAAGAGCTTAAAAAACTGACAATAACCGATTCCCTGACCGGTCTTCTGAACCGGAGATACCTGTATGAGAGGCTGAAGGATGAAGTAGCCCGGTCCGAACGATATAACCACCACCTCAGCCTTCTTATGTTGGATCTTGACGGATTCAAATATTGCAATGACACATTTGGACATCTTTTTGGCGACAAGCTGCTTAAGGACATAGCGGAAGCATTGCAGAACACGGTGCGGTCCATGGACATTGTGGCACGGTACGGAGGAGATGAATTCATGGTGATCCTTCCCGAGACCGCGGAAGCTTTGGCGATAGATATCGCGGAACGATTGCGGAGCAATGTGGCGATGAAAGCGGTACTTCCTCAGGAAGCAGCGGATAAGGTACCACATCCGCTTACGGCCAGTATCGGCGTTGTCTGCTATCCCGACCACGGGAAAACGATCGAACTCTTGCTCGAGAATGTTGACAAGGCATTGTACCGCGCCAAGAACAAGGGAAAGAACAGGATCGAGGTGTTCTCATAATATGCCATTCAGTTCACTCCAAAAAAAGGATTTTTTTGGAAGACAGGCAGAGTTGGCCAGTCTCTATAAGAGGGTCCTCCAGGCGGACAGTGGTCAGGCGCAAAGCGTTGTTCTATCCGGCCGCCGGGGCATCGGGAAGACAGAGCTGCTCAAACATCTTTTCGGCCGGCTATTCTTCAATCAGGACCGGACAGTTCCTTTCCTGTATACGGTCAATCCTGCACTGTTGTCGGTAACGGTCTTTTCAAAATCCTATCTGAGCCGGTTTATTTGCCAGAGACTCGCTTTTGAAAAAAAAGACCAAGCCCTGCTTTATCGTGACGGGATCACGATCGATGGCCTTTCTACTCTTGCTGAGGAGATGGGGGCCCTATGGGCAAAGGAGATCCTTGACCAGTACATGCAATGTTCCGGTGATCCCGTAGATGCGCTCCGTATTGCGCTTCTGGCTCCGCACCGTTCGACGCTTTCTACCGGGATGCCGGTTGCCGTTTTGATCGATGATTTTCATTGGGTGAAGGGTCTCCATCTTGACGGTGTCCCTGATCACTTGCTGGTGTCACTTTTTCAAGAGCCGATGTCGCACAGAAAGACGCCCCATGTGATCACGGGGAACATGGCCGAGCTCCAGGAGATGGCCGTGGTGAGCGGTCTTGAGCGGATACCGGTCCCTTCACTTGGATCCGAGGCGGCATCATCGATGGTCCTTGCTCTCCTGAGTGCACAAGAGGCGGAAGGAAACGTGCCTCCACTTCTGTTGCGTCATCTTGCCGGAAACCCGTATTACCTCGGGCACATCGTCACCCGGGCGTGCGCGAAGAACAATCCTGATGACAAGGAATTCTGGAATGCCTATATTCAGGAGATTATGGAAGGAACACTCGCCCTCTCGTGGTTGACGGTCCTGAAGAGTTATATCCCTGACCTGGGGCAGAGGAGAACTGCCCTGACAATAATCTCTAAAATCTATCATACCACCGAGGCCCTGTCCTGCCAGCGGATCGCGAAAGTTTTTTCGTTGACTGACGGCGAGGCGCATGGTATTCTTAATGCGCTGTATCTTGCTGGTTTTATTCGCGGAGAGTTTGGCAGCTTCAGGCCAATGGACGACCGGGTGTTGCGGGACATCGTTGATGCGCTCTCCATGAGAGAGATCCTGGCGAAGTCCCCTCATGACATGGAACTTCACTTTCTTGAAGCGCTGATACCGCAAAAGGGACAGGTTGTCCGCTTTGACATGACGCTTCCGATGGCCAGAGAGGCGGAGCTCATTGTTGCCCAGAGTCTTGAGCAGATCGGCAAAAACCTGAACCTCAATCAGGATGCAATCGGTCAATTGCAAATAGCTGTTATCGAGGCTTGTATCAACGCCATTGAACACGGCAAGGGGATGGATGATAAGATCTATGTCAGCGTTGCCGTTGATGAGGACCAGACGGAGGTTTCGGTCGAAAGCGCTGGACAGGAGTTCATCATTCAGGAAACGGGAGAACCTTACCGGGACCAGGAAGCTGAGAAAAAAGCAGGAAGAGGATGGGGTATAAAATTAATGAAACGCTTTGTGGATCACGTCAGGTTTGAAAAAACTACGTACGGCACAAAAATAGTGCTCGTCAAAAAGATCGAAAAGTCTGCAAGCATTCAAAAGGAGGATACGGCAAATCATGAGTAATTTTTCTTTATCATCCAGATCAGAACAGGACATTACCGTCATGATGCCAAAAGGGTATATCAATAACATCGGTGCAGAACGACTCGAATTGACGAGTGAAGAGTTTATTGGCCGTGGATCGAATAAGCTTGTCGTTAATTTTACCGATGTTAAATTTATCAACACTATCGGACTTTCCATCTTTTTAAGCATGGTGCAGAATATGCTGGAATCCAACAGCCAGCTCTGTTTCACGAATATGAAGAAGGACCATCGAGAGATGTTTGAGATGGCGGGATTGATAAAACATGTTAGGGTGTTTAAAGATGAAAAGGATGCCTTCAATTATTTGAACGGAAGAAGTTAAGATGTCGGACAGTAAATTTCATCTCAAGCGCTTGATGTTCAGCATTGCTTCTCTGGTCGACCTGGGACAGGAGGCAACGTCCTCGAAGGACCTGTCGGCAAAAATGAAATCGGCACTCTATGTCATTACCGGTACGTTTTCAGTGCCGAGGGCGGCCCTGTTTGTTTACCATCCCAAGCACAGAAGTTTAGAACTTCTCGCTGATAAGGGATATAAAGAGAGTGCCCGCCAGGAGATAAAATTATCTGTTCTGCCGCAGCATATTAAGCATTTTCATGTGAACGAGCCGCATTCCATTCATGAGATGGTTGGGAGCCCTTTTTACGAACGGAATGACCAGGTGTTTTCGAAGTTGCAGACAAGGCTCTTCATCCCGCTTTTTGCCAAGGATGAATTTGTTGGCGCTATTGCGCTCGGCAAGAAACTCGGCCGGGAATCCTTCCGTCAAAACGAAAAAGATGTTCTCCGGGTCGTAGCGCACCAAATGGCGATAACGTTGTATAATGTGACACTTTTTGGGGAACTCACCAAAAAGGCCGCGGAAAACAAAAAACTCTATGAAAGCATGCGCCGTATTTACCATGACACCGTCCAGGCATTTTCCGCCGCCATCGACGCCAAGGATGGCTATACCAAAGACCATTCCTATCGTGTGGCATGTTATGCCGTCGCTATTGCACGGGAGCTCAGGTGGAAGAAAATGGACGTGGAGGGTCTTTATGTCGCCGGTCTTCTCCACGATATCGGGAAGATCATCATTGACACAAAGGTCATCAAGAAGGGCGAAGGGCTTACAACCCTTGAAAAAAATGAAATAAATAAACATCCGCAGATATCTTACGATATCTTATCAAAGATCAAGTTTCCCTGGAAGAATATTGAGCGGTTTGTGCTGCATCATCATGAGCGGCTTGATGGGAAGGGATATCCAGATGCGCTCCGGTCAACGGAACTGAGCGACGGTGAAAAGATCCTTGCGCTCGTCGATGCCTTTGATGCGATGACCACGGACCGGCCGTATCGGGACAAGTTGGGGCTCGATGAAGCATTCAAGGAAGTATTAAAATGCGGCGGAACTCAATTTGATGAGCAGATCACGAGTACTTTTTTCAATTTACTGCTTCGAGAATTGAGCGGTGAGGTTAAAGATCCACAGATACTCCCGCACTTGCGCAGCAACGGAACAGATCCGTCGGCACCGAACTGGGCCTGGGTCCAAGCGTCTGGTTCTCCCAGCGGTTCTTGCCGGGACAAACGCGAAAATTCAGATCCGCTATTCTCCCGGTTCGAATCGCGGGTAGAAGATAGTGGCAAGCAGCCTCAAGGATCATGGATCAGGCCCCTGTATGTGACCAGACACAAATAGAGAGCATGCCCGGCGGTGCGCACTAATGTTCTACCGGGACAACGGATAAACTACACAAAAGGCGGTGATTGCTCACCGCCTTTTGCGTTACCTGGGAATGTCTTAAGAGACAGATTTTCTTCGGTCTATCCCGGATCTTCTATCGTTTCCACTTCTCCTCTCCACGCCTTTGTAGTTTGGGTCATCAAACTTTCTTCGATTTTCGCCGGATCGTCTAATCATATAAGATGTCACCCATTCTAATTATTTTTATTATCCGGATCAGGTAATACTGGAAACCTCTATTGTACAGAACCCTGTGGGGCCAATCGTTGCAAGAATGCCCGAGGCGTTCGATCCATATCTGAATGAACAGAGGCGTTATGAGATGGACTTTGTTATCATTATAGCGAACAGATGTTCTCAATGAGGACCGGTTAAAAATTGTTTTTTCAGATATAGATATTCAGGATATTAAATTTTCGCGAATTTTTTCGTATTTTCTGCGGTTTTTCCCAGATCTGCTGTCTTTTCCACTTCTCCGTTCAGGACCTTTGAAGCTTTGATCATGTATTTTTCTTCTATCTTGACTTGATCTTCGATCCATGAAATGCCTCACGATAGTAGCGTTTTCCCTAATTTAATTAATCGATATACATTTTGATGATTTGTTTCTCAGTTTTTCTGAAAGCGATAATCTGGTCATATTATATCGATGCACGTGTTATGCCAATTTAATAATTAATTGATTTATAAGAGTATTTATTATTATTAACGAGTAATATATGATTGTGTATAATTTACCGACGGGTAAAAAGGGGATGATAATATTGCACAAAGCCCTTTTTAACCCTGAGTAAAACGAGAATCTCGTAATTACTCAGGAGAGGATTCGCAAAACTTCTGTCGATGTATTATAATAATAAAGTAGTAAGCGGGTACAGTAGTTTTTCAAAGATGTTACTTTCTGTTCAGAGTGACGATGTGTGGCCATGGGACGAAAAAAAGACTAAATGAAGTTCGTGCAGAAGGCTCGTATTCGGCTTATTTTGAGTAATACTTACGGCTGATATTTTCTTTTTTTTCATATACGTAATATCCCCCATTTATACCCCATTTAGGGTATTGCATTTTTTTCATAAATAGAGTAATAATAGGCAGTTAATAAGTACTTTGTCAGGATATTTTACATTTTTTAGAAGGGAAATTTGTTTGTACAGACCCCATTTCAGAAAGAGTCAGACAGCCAAATATATAGAGTACGCGCACTGCTCATGACATTGCTCCTCTTTCTTGGTGAGTGCATCGCTGAATGAATTCCAAAATGATGATAAATTCAATGCGCGGGCGATCCCAGTTGAACCTTAAACCATGAACCATGAACCTTGAACCTGATAACATCAGAGGTTTCATTCAAAGAAGGATGGTAAGCAAAATGAAAAAAAACATATTCGTTATCGCGCTCATACTCTTGTTTACTTCGTCGGTATGGGCAGCAGATTATCTGATCGGTGAAGGGGATACGCTCATGATATCCGTTTGGGGCGAGAAGGACCTGACCCTCTCAGTGGTAGTCCGTCCCGATGGAAAGATCTCGATCCCCGCCGTGGGTGAAGTCATTGCCGCTAATACCACGGTTAAGGACCTTCAATCGACACTTACCGGAAAAATCGCGAGGATCGTGAAAAACCCAATTGTAACGGTCCTGGTCACCGGTATCACGAACAATAAGGTCTATCTGTACGGAGGAGGCGTCAAGTTAGGTGTATTTCCCCTGACCCAGCGCACGAGTCTCCTCCAGCTTTTGTGCCAGATAGAGAATGTCAGGTATGCGGACCTGAAAAAAGCCTATGTACTCCGGAATGGGGAAAAGATCAAAGAGGATTTTACAAAATTGTATCTCCAGGGAGACACGAGGGAAGACATCGCGATAGAATCGAACGACATCATATATATTTCGACAAATGTAAATAAGAACGTTTATGTGATGGGGGCCGTGAATACGCCGAAGTTTGTCGAGTATCGTGATGGTCTTACGGTCATGGAAGCGATCCTCGAAGCGGGAGGATTCACTAAATACGCGAGCCCGAACGATACGATGATCTATCGGAAAGATGGTGCCCGTGAGATCACGATAACCGTCAAGATGAAAAAGCTGATGAATAGCGGCGACCTCTCTCAGAACGCCCGGCTTCAGCCGGGTGATTATATTGTTGTCAAGGAAAGTTTGTTTTAGTTGGCAGAGAATAAAATTCCTTTCGAAATGGGGAAAAATCAGCAACAAAGGTCACCGGGCTGCATACCCTGCTCTTGCGAAGCGCGGGCAAAAGCAGAGAAAGACTACCAGAAATCTCATAACAATAAGATTTTGTTTTTTTATTTTACATTTGTGTTCTGTAGCAACAAGATTGTTGGTTCCGGCTTGACCGGGTTAGGAGAACGGACGTGGAACAAACTCAGGAACTGGACATTAAACGCTATCTTCACCTTATTCTGAAACGGCGTTACCTTTTCGCGATCACAGCCGCTTTCATCATTACTGCAGCGATCATCATAAGTCATTTCATACCGCCGGTTTATGAGGCCGAGACCCTCGTTTCCATCGATAAAAGCTTTTTAAAAAGTGTCCTAAAAAATTTAGCGGGCACGGAAGCAATCGATGATAAATCCGCAGCACTTTCAACGATCATGACGAGCAGGACCATGGTTTTAAAACTGCTCAGCGATCTTGGCGTAGATATGAAGCGGATGACCGAAGCACAGGTCGAGGGCTTCGTCAAGAACACGCAGAACATGACGCAGATCAAATTCAGCAGATCGAGCGGATCTGTAGACTTTTTCACGGTTTCTTTTCGGGACCCGGATCCCCGATTTGCGAGGGATTACGTGAATAAAGTGGTCAGTAAGTATATTGAGACAAGCATCGGCTCCAAGAGAGAGGACTCATCCGGCGCCAACACGTTTCTCCTGGACCAGATCAACCAGCAAAAGGAGAAAGTAGGCAAACTCGTCGCGGAGATCGCGGCGCTGAAAAAAGACGAAAATATTATTCTGTATAGCAAATTACTTGAATTGCAAAAGCGGCGCGATGATCTTCTCGTCCAGTACACGGAACATCATCCCGAGGTGCTCAAAGCGCAATCCGCGATCGAGGCGCTCAAGGCGAAATACACTATTTCACCGCAAAAACTGGCGTACGCTGTAAATAGCGTTAACCGGCTGGCCAGCCTTGAGCACGAGCTCGAATTCAGCAGAAAGATATACGACGAATTGACAGTGGCCTATGGTAAATCCGAGTTGTCTACCCAGGCAGAGTTGCAGGACAAAGCGGGAACATTCAATATCGTGGACCCCGCTGTCCTTCCCATCACACCGGTCAGCCCGAACCGCATCAAGATCATCTTGCTGGGGATCGTTGCAGGGCTGGCGGGCGCAGCCGGCCTTATCGTGCTCCTCGATGTCTTTGATGATTCCATTAAGAGCGTTGATGCGATCAAGAGTTTAGGCATCCCCGTGCTTGCCATCATCCCGCATATTCAAGATCCCCATGCATTGATCAGGTCGAGAAGAAAAGATATCTGCTTTTACACGTTGTCTGGATTGTTCGTCGTGCTCCTGGGTGCCGTCATAGTTCTGGAACAACTTAGATTGCTCGGTTAGTGTTAAAGAAGCAACTTCTTTTCAAAGGGGAAAGAAACAACAGGAAATGTCTTAGATAGGATAACGGGATCAACTGGATCGTAAAATCCGCATATCGTAATTCCATTTCATCCTGCCTGTGGCCCATGGTTGTTATCCTGTCAGAAAGATTATTTCCGGCTTGACCGGGTAGAAAGGAACGAATGAACGAACTTCAAAACGCGGTGGAAAAGGCTATCGGCCTCAATAAATCGAGTACGAGGAATGACGACAAAGCCGTTGAGAAAAGGTATATACACTTCGAACCCGGGGAGGCTAAAGGAATGACGATGCATCCAAAAAACCCCTGTATCATCACAAATGGCAGCCTTGACTCACCCATTAGTGAAGAGTATAGAAAACTGAAAACCGTAATTCTGCGGATGACGAGGGATGAGTTCCGGAATACGGTCATGGTGACCAGCTCGGTCAGCGGAGAGGGGAAAAGCCTAACGAGCGCAAACCTGGCCATCATGATGGCCAGGGAATATGGACAAACCGTGCTGCTGGTTGATTCTGACCTGCGGAGGCCGTCACTCCAAGAGTATCTCGGCATGGCGCCCCACGTCGGTCTTGCCGACTGTCTTGAAGATAGGATAGATGCCGGGAGGGCCATCGTGAAGACCGGGATAGAGAAACTCTCATTTATGTCGGCGGGGAAAAAAGTGGAGAACCCGGGTGAGCTCCTTACATCGCAGCGAATGAGGGAGTTTCTGCTGGAGCTGAAGCACCGATACCAGGATCGATATATTATTATTGACACACCGCCGATCCTTCTGTTCGCTGAAACCCAGGCCATAAGCATGCTTGTTGACGGGGTACTCGTCGTAGTAAAAGAGGGCGGCGCTTCTCTAAAAGGGCTCACCCAAGTGATCGAGGTCCTGAAAGGTTCAACCGTACTTGGTATTGTATATAACGAAGCCAGTACCACGGTCCTGGGTGGAAAGTATTACGACCACTATCACCACTACTACCATGACGGTCACTTGGAGAAAAAGAAGAAGAAACGTTGAAAAAGGCTCAGCGGGGAGGGCGTAGAGCAATCGCATAATTCAATGATGACTGAAAACTGGTATGCGCTCCGGGTAAGATCGCGTCATGAGTTTGTTACTTCCGAAGAGCTTACGCGGAAGGACATCGAGAATTTTCTCCCGTCTGTTTCAAGAGTGCGTCAATGGAAAGACAGAAAAAAAACCGTGGATTTTCCGCTCTTTCCCGGATATGTATTTGTTCACCTTGATCCGCTGCCTGGAGCATTTTTGGATGTCTTGAAGACACGCGGGTCTGTCTGTTTCGTTTCGCTGGAGCCCGGGCATCCGACTTCCGTGCCACCAGAGGAAATCGCATCTCTCAGGGCAATGCTTATGAGCGGGGAACAGCTCGATGTCTTCCCGGCATTTAAGGAAGGAACGGCTGTGCGGGTGAAGCATGGCCCGTTGCTCGGTACGACCGGTATCCTGGCAAGGCGGGAAGGCCGCCAGATGTTCCTTATCAATATCGACATTCTTGGCAGGAGTGTCGGCTTGAAGATCTCCGCCGAGGATGTTGAACTGGCATGAACTTGAAAAAAATAATTGCCGCGGATCGACACTGATTGACACGGATTTTAAAGCCTGGATCAAATTCAAGAGTCACTAGTTTGGTGAAGTAATTGAAACCAGCGATAGGATAGTTTATTAGTCATTAGCATGTTGCCGGGAAGCGCCCAGTTCCGGTCATCTGCGGTTATCTGTTGTTTTGAAACTGATGCCTGCATGTCCTCAATATGATCGACATGCAGTGAGAAGGTATCGCTTATTTTTTACTCCCTTGGTTACTGACTGTAACTGAGAGGGCGAAGCATTGTCTAACGTATGCTACTCCTTCAGCAAACCATCGAGGATATCTATTCATACTAAGGTAACTGAACATGCTTACTACCAACGCTGCCTCGCGCTGAAACGCAGAACCGGCAACGCCCTCATTTACTTCATGGTCGTCCTCCTGAGCGCGTTGTCAACGATGGCACCCGATCAAGTCGTAGGCGCAGAATTCCGGCTACAGCCGGCCATTGCGCTGAGTGAGGAGTATAACGATAATATATTTCTCGTACCTGAGAAGATGGAATATGACTATATAACGCGGATCGCACCCTCGATCAATATTAAATATAAAGGTCCTTTCTGGGATTGGGATGTTGACTATGTTTATGATTATCTTAATTATGCCCGACATCATATAAGTCAGGATCAAACGCATACCCTCAATCTTGCAAACCATACCAGGATCATAGATGAATATATCTTTCTCGATATCCGGGACAATTACGCAAGGGTATCGCTCGATCCTACCAGAGACTACACTCAGGAAAGCACCTTTGTGAACCAGACAGACAGAAACACCCTGACGGTAAACCCTTATTTTATCATAAGGCCCACATCTCAAATGACCGTTACGACAGGATATTCCTATTCGAATACCTGGTACAAGGACCCAACCGCTATCGACCAGTCAGAAGATATCATTTATACAGGGCTTCAGGAGGACCTGTCGCAAAGGTCTCACATGACTGCCGGTATCAGGCATACTCAGAACAGGAATAGAGTTCAGGACTACACGCAGGATGACGTGTATCTGGGACAGACATATGAGTATATAGAGAACTCCACGCTCTCGATAATAGTAGGCAACAGTTGGTTTGACAACAAGGGCGCAGGAAAAACCAGCCAGGTGTATTGGGATGTCAATTTTAAGCACCGTTATTCAACAATGACAGTTACTTATGAAACCGGTATGCGCTTCATCCCCGACCCTAATCTAATATTACGAAGAGAGGACCGCTATCTGGCAACTGTCGCGAGAGCTGTCGAGAGGACTTCTCTGCTTGTTTCCGGCGGTCTGATAGAATACCGGAACATTTTAAATAAACACCTTGAAAACTCAAGTTATCAAGTGAATGGCACGATGAGTCATGCGATATCGACAAAATCAAAGATAATCCTCGATCTTGGTGCGGGACGCTTGAAGGATTATCTGGTATATACAAAAGCGGACAGATACATCACGGGAGTGCGGTTCGAACATCTGGCCGCGGAAAATTTGACGTTGGCCCTGGATTACCGATATACCAATGTATATTCGTCTGACGTTTACTCGGATAATTACGTTAATAACAGGTTCTCAGTTGAAATACGGATGGTCTTTTAATCTTAGAGATAGTCACACCGCTGTTCACAGAATAATAAATCCGTTTCATAAAACCGAACCCGGGCAAGTTAACAGGTAGATGCCGAATGACAAGCACTAGGCTGCAGATAATACCCGTTATCGAACGTCAATTGTCCTGAACTCGTTAGAACATATTTTTTGAAATTAGGAATGCATTTATAAGGATTTATAAGGTATAATTTGAGAATTGGGATGTTACTATAATACAATCCAGCAAGACGGAGACGTTCTATGAAAACCACATTGCGAAGAAAAAAGCCTGTAATCACTCCGCTGCATTCCGACATGTTCTGTGATGACGATTCTGTTTGCTACATAGAAGAGTTCTTTCTCGAGTTTCTTGTATTTGAGCGAAGACGGAGCGAACGCTCAGGCAGGCCGTTCCTGGTGATGACGCTCGATTTTATCGGTCTCCGTGACTTTGAGAGCAAGCGGGAATCCGTCATGTGGACAATGAAGACGCTGTCCGTGCTTACACGCGATACCGATATCAAGGGATGGTACAAAGACTCAGCAGTCCTGGGAGTGATCTTTACCGAAATGAACAGCCTTGAAACGGAGACTCTGCAGAAAAAAATTTACGCCAGCCTGCACGCCAGCCTGACGGACGAACAGCTCAATGTCATCCGTATATCATTTCATAGATTTCCCGACGAAGGAATGCCAAATAAGCCCGGCAACCCGACAGACTTCACGTTCTATCCCGATTATCCCAAACATGAACGGTCCAGAAAAAACGCCCTCAAGATGAAGCGGATCATTGATGTTGTCGGCAGTATTACGGGTATCGTGATATTTTCACCTTTATTCGTCCTGATCCCGATATTGATCAAGCTCACTTCACGGGGTACGGTGTTTTTCCGACAGGAAAGAGTCGGACAATATGAGAAGAATTTCATGTTCTTGAAATTCAGGAGCATGTACTCCGGCAATAACGAGGATGTGCACAAAGAGTTTGTTCACAACTTAATTCTTAAAAAGACACCATGCGACGCGGGTGATAACGGTTCCGGACAGAAGGTGTTCAAGATCACGAACGACAAGAGGGTGACCCCACTAGGGAAAATCCTTCGAAAGACGAGTATGGACGAATTGCCTCAATTTATTAACGTGCTGAGAGGAGAGATGTCATTGGCGGGTCCGAGGCCTCCCATCCCGTATGAACTCGAGAAGTATGATAGCTGGCATCGCCGCCGTGTTTTAGAGATCAAGCCCGGAATAACCGGGTTGTGGCAGATCATGGGGCGGAGTTCGACATCCTTCGACGAAATGGTGCGCCTCGATCTCCAATACGCGACGAATTGGTCACTATGGCTGGACATTAAAATCCTGCTGAAGACACCATGGTCCATTTTTGGAGGGAAGGGTGCGTATTAAAGAGCAGGGAGTAGATAGTAGCGCTATGCGCTTTGCTCCATGCGCCATGCTCAGCGTTTATAGATCAGGAGGAATACATGATTAATATGGGCATCATCGGATACGGTTACTGGGGACCGAACATCGTGAGGAATTTCAGCGTACTTGAGGGGGCACGGGTCTCTTCAATATGCGACGGGAACCAGCAGGCCCTGAACCGGGCGAGGAAGTCCTATCCAAACAGCGCCGTAACGCAGGACTGCAACGATATCCTGAACTCAACGGAGATCGACGCCGTGGCCGTCATCACTCCGGTATCGACCCATTTTGAACTGGCCAAAAAGGCGCTCGAAAACGGAAAACACGTGTTCGTGGAAAAACCCTTTACCGCAACGGCGGCGCAGGCGGAGGAATTGATCGCACTGGCGGAACGGAAGAAGCTGACCATCATGGTGGACCACACCTTCCTGTTCACGGGCGCCGTCAATAAGATCAAAGAGCATATTAAAATGAAAACATTGGGGGAGCTCTACTATTATGATTCCGTCCGGGTGAATTTGGGATTGTTCCAGCATGATGTGAATGTGGTCTGGGACCTCGCTCCCCATGACTTTGCCATCATGGACTACCTTGTCGAGGAACGGCCCATGGCCGTGTCGGCCTGCGGCAAGGCGCATGTCAGCTCGATGGAGGACACCGCGTTCGTCACGCTTCAGTTCAACAATAACATGATCGCTCATTTCAACGTGAATTGGCTGTCCCCGGTCAAGGTGAGGACCACCCGCATCGGCGGAGAGAAAAAAATGCTGGTATGGAACGACCTTGAGGCGGACGAAAAGATCAAGATCTACGACAAGGGCGTGGAGGTGAAGAGCAAGGAAGCGACCTATAGGATGCTGGTCAATTACCGATCGGGGGACATGTACGCGCCCCGGGTCGAGCCGGTAGAGGCCCTGAAACTGGAGACGCAATACTTTGTGCGATGCATCGAGAAGAACGAGACACCGATCAATGACGGCCATGCCGGTTTGCGGGTCGTGAAGATGCTCGAGGCCTGCAGTGAATCGCTCAAAAATAACGGACAGCAGGTGAAACTATGAAATATGTCTCCATCGCGGAGGATGTCCGGCTCGGAAAGGATGTCAAGCTTGCCAATTTTGTCAACCTGTACGGGTGTACTATTGACGACAACACCAAGATCGGGACCTTCGTCGAGGTCCAGAAGAACGCCACGATCGGGAAGAATTGCAAGATCCAGAGCCATACCTTCATCTGCGAAGGTGTGACCATCGAAGACGATGTATTCGTCGGCCACGGTGTAACGTTCATTAATGATAAATATCCGCGGGCCACGATCACTGGTGGCGGCCTGCAGACCGAGGCGGACTGGAAGGTGGTCCCGACGATCGTAAAAAAAGGGGCCTCTGTCGGGTCCGGGTCCACGATCCTTTGCAATATCACGATCGGTGAGAAGGCCATTGTGGGGTCAGGCAGTGTCGTAACAAAGAACGTCCCGGCGAATACGATCGTTGCCGGAAATCCGGCAAGGATTGTGAGGAGAATCGACAGTCAGGAGCCAGAAGTCGGGAGTCAGAGGCAGAAAAAATGATCATCGCGCGAAGGCGCAAAGACGCAAAGAAAGCCTTGAAAAAATAATATGGATGAAAATCAGATATCGAAGGTTGTAGTGGATTGCTGCTATAAAATTCATACAAGTCTTGGGCCTGGATTATTGGAATCAGTCTATCTTGAAATTCTTTTATACGAGTTGAAGAAAGCGGGGCTAAGCTGCGAGAAAGAGGTTGGTATCCCGGTGCACTATGATGAGATTAAGCTTGATCTTGGTTTTCGGGCTGATTTGATCGTGGAAAATTTAGTGATTATCGAACTGAAAGCTGTAGAAAAGGTTATGCCTGTTCATAAGAAGCAATTAACGACTTATCTCAGGTTAACGCGAATGAAGCTTGGTTTGCTGGTGAATTTTAACGTCAATCTTATCAAGGATGGGATTGAGCGGGTTGTTAATGGATTATAGAATTTAACAATTCCCGACTTATGTTGTTCTTTGCGCGCTTTGCGGCTTTGCGCGAGACAGGCCTATGAAATTACGCTTTACCTATCTCTGCCTTCTACCTTCACCTAAGGAGTACCATCTATGCCCGATGAAAAAATCCCATTCCTCGATCTCATAACCCCTCATCGCGAGATGGAGGAAGAGCTTATTGCAATAGTCAGGAAATCTCTTCAAACCGCCGGTTTTATCGGCGGCCCGATGGTGGAGAATTTCGAACGTGAGTTCGCGGCATACTGTGACACAACGTACTGCGTTGGTCTGGGGAGCGGTACCGATGCACTGCGCTTCGCGCTTATTGCACTTGGAGTCGGGCAGGGTGATATGGTTATAACGGTTGCCAATACATTTATCGCTACAACTGAGGCAATCTCACAGGCAAATGCATCGATCGCTTTTGTAGATATTGATGAACGGACGTATACCATGGACCCTGAAAAGCTAAAGGAATTCATCGAAACAGAATGCACACAGGGTCCTAAAGGACGGCCAATCCACAAAAAAACCGGCAAGACGGTGGCGGCAATAATTCCCGTCCATTTGTACGGGCAAATGGCTGATATGGACGCCATCATGGAAGTAGCTCGAGAGCACAACCTGAAAGTGGTAGAGGATGCATGCCAGGCGCATGGAGCAAAGTATTTCTCCGGGAAGGAAAATCGCTGGAGAACTGCCGGATCCATCGGGCATGCTGCGGCATTCAGCTTTTATCCCGGGAAGAACCTCGGGGCCTGCGGCGAAGCGGGAGCTGCTACGACGAATGATGAAGCAGTTGCAAAGACAATCAAAATGATAAGGGATCATGGTCAGGCCCAGAAGTACTATCATGATATCGAAGGATACAATGGAAGGCTTGACGCGATCCAGGCCGGAATCCTCTCCGCCAAACTAAAGCGGCTGCCGGGCTGGACCGAGGCGCGCCAGAAAGCGGCGGCCCGCTATACTGATATGTTAAACGGAGTTGCAAACAGTGCAACACCTTATGAGGGCGAATGGTCAAAGGCGGTATATCACCTCTATGTAATCCGGACTGGCAGGCGGGACGAACTGAAAAAATATCTGGCAAGGGAGAATATTGATACCGGCCTTCATTATCCTGTCCCTCTCCATCAACAAAAAGCATATGCAACCAAGAAATCTCATAATGGCAGTCTAGCGGTCTCTGAACGGGTGGCGGGGGAGATACTTTCTTTGCCCATGTTCCCGGGGTTGACGGAAGAACAGCAAAAAAGAGTAGTCAGCTCGATCAAGAAATTCATGGAGCATAGCGTATAGCGCAGAGAGCAGTTGCCGGCAGTTGATGATCATGCCGCATGATAAAAACCCAGTACGCGTAATGCGGGGAGGGCAAAATGAAAAGAGATATCAGCACGAAGTTCGTCTGTACCTTGAGTCTCATCGTCATGTTTTTATGGCTGGCAAGTATAGGCTGCAAGGGCCGCAATGCAGATCTACCTTTAGAACAACCACCTTCAGAGCAGCAACCTTCAGCGCAAATTAATGTAAGCAGCCGTCAAATCGCAAACGGCAATGTTGTCCTGAATAATATTTCTGACCAGACCATCTCGATCCAAAATACCGGATCAGGCACCCTTACTATCGGTCAGATTGCTCAGGTAAACCCCCTGGCCCCTCCTTTCAGCATCGTGAGTGATGCTTGCTCTGGGCAGGCGGTGCAGCCGTCGGCGGCATGCAGCTTCAACGTTCGGTTCGATCCGACAAGCCAGGGTACTTTTACCGACAGCTTCGACATCCCATCGAATGCTTCCAATGAAAATTCCGTGACAGTAGACGTTACGGGAAGCGGAAAAGCGCTCAGGGTCGCCATTAACCAAGTCAATATAATTAGTTGCTCGACGGGGACGGGGGTTCTTGAGCTTATTGTCAACGTAACTGATCAAAATAATACTTTCCTGCCAGGGCTGACATTCGGCGACTTTCAATTAAAGGAAAATGACGTGCCACAGGCGATCGAAAGCGTTTCACAGCTTACTACGACAGTGCCAATATCAGTGGCCATGCTTCTTGATTACTCGGGAAGTGTGCAAAACCAGCTTCCGACCATTGAAGCCGCATCTATCAATTTTATAGGGTATCTGAACCCGGATGATGAGGCTTCAATCATCAAATTTGCGACAATTCAACAACAGATGTGCAGCTTTACGAGCGATACTACTGTTTTGACAACAGCGATAAACACCGCGCCGTCGTCAGAATTGGGGAATGGTGGAACATATCTGTATGACACTCTCTGGTTTGCCGTCGATAAAATCGCCGTGAGACTGAAACACAAAGCTATTGTTTTGGTTTCTGACGGCAGGGACGAGGATCCTCTGGGTGTTCCGAACGTTTCTATCAAAACGCTGGACGAGGTCATCGCATATGCAACGGAAAATGACGTGGCAATATACACGGTAGGTCTGGGCGAAGTTAACGGCGGCGTCATGAACCATCTGGCAAGCGAAACCGGAGGACAATATTATTATCTTACAAATGCCGATCAACTCACCGGTATTTACCGGTCCATCAGTGATATTCTTCTCGGCCAATACTCGATAAAATACGTTTCTTCCCAGCATGGCAGCAGTCCGATCATGCTGGAGCTCGATGTGGTGGGCGGCGTTGATGAGGGTGTGGGCGTATCGCAGACTGTAGGGTGCCCTTGAGGCGACTGACCTTTCCGTTGCATGAGAAATCACGGGGATCGAGAAAGAAGCACTAATAAACGCCGTTTCCGGATTGATTGCCGTGATAGTTCTGGAAACCACCTGTGTTTGCATCAATTCGTCATGTTGGGAATATCGGAAGTCTATATGATTTTACATCTGGAACAATCATAAAAATTCTTTGATGACTTAAGACTTTGACGAGAATAACTAAAGGGCGATTCTAAGATGACCTTACAAAAGAAAAAAGTATGGATAGATTTGGATAATTCGCCCCACATCCCTTTCTTCAAGCCGATCATCGCACAACTTGAGCAACGTGGATACAAGGTCATCTTGACAGCCCGTGATTGTTTTCAGACTTGCGAGCTTGCCGATCTGGCCGGTTTTCGTTATCAGCGGATCGGACGTCATTATGGTAAAAACATGGTACTGAAGCTGGCCGGCCTTATCATGCGCTCTTTGCAAATGGCGCCGTTCGTATGGAGGGAGAAACCGGACCTCGCAGTATCGCATGGATCGAGGTCGCAACACCTGATTTCTTTCCTGTGGAGACTGCCGGTTGTTAATATCCTGGACTATGAGCATGCGAAATTAATGCCTCTGGTAAATTTTGTGCGCATCGTAGTTCCCGATGTTATTCCGGCGGAAGCTGTCCGCATCGCATCGGATCGAATACTTAAATATCCGGGCATCAAAGAGGATGTCTATGTCCCGGATTTCTCGCCCGACCCGACGCTGCTCAGTGAACTCGGCATAGAAAAAGACAAGATCGTAATAACCATCCGGCCGCCTGCCACGGAGGCCCATTATCGAAGTGCTGAAAGTGACGTGCTCTTCGACAAGACGATTGAGTTCCTGGCGGAGAAACAAGATACTTATCTTGTCATCCTCCCACGCAACGACAGCCAGAAGGCATGGATAGCCAATCGGTGGCCCCGATTGTGCAGTAATGGGAAGATACTATTCCCCAAAAAGGCAGTGAACGGGCTGAATCTTATCTGGTGTTCCGATTTGGTGATCAGCGGCGGTGGAACCATGAATCGGGAGGCTGCGGCGTTGGGTGTCCCTGTTTATAGTATTTTCAGGGGGAAAACCGGCGCTGTGGACCGATACTTGGCGGAGAACGGGAGATTGTTCCTCATTGAGTCTCCTGATGACGTGCGGAACAAGATTCAAGTGCAGCGTAGACAGCGCTCCCGGGACCATCGCCACACCAATGCAAAAGCACTAGATACCATTGTTCATGGTTTGGTATCCATTTTGAAAGCAACGTAACTTGGCATATTTAAGGGGACAACATTGTGCAATGAGAGCCCCAGTTATAACGGATTTAAGTGTATATACGGGAAGAATGAGCTCGGCATTGACATGAGAGATTTCGCCCGGAATACGATATGGCAATGTTTCTATCAAAAGAAGTGGAAGCAGAATCGCGAATTGCTGTCAGCGATGATGGGAAATCGAGTAGAGGAAAACGCCCCCGTGGCTTTGGAAGTTCATTATGAATGCCGTCCATACTGCTTCGGCTGGCTCCTGTATGCTTTTGCGGACAAAGTTGGCAAAAGGCCCTCAATGAACCACGCACTGAATTCAAAGGAGAACTAGACCTCGTGGGACCGACCGGCATAATAAAGGTGATGAGCGTTGTAGGAGCAAGGCCCAACTTCATGAAGATTGCCCCAATAGTCAGAGCAATTGAGCGGCACAACAGTAACAGGTCGGGGGATGACGCGACGATACAGCACCTGCTTGTCCATACCGGTCAGCATTATGACGAGAAGATGTCCGACATCTTTTTTAAAGAGCTGGGCATCGCGGCACCAGACATCAGTTTGGGTGTCGGCTCAGGATCGCATGCCGAGCAAACGGCCAGGGTCATGATGGCTTTTGAGCCTGTCTGTCTCCAAGAAAATCCGGACTGGCTTGTAGTTGTAGGTGACGTCAACTCCACCATGGCGTGCACTCTGGTCGCTTCCAAACTGGGAATCAGAGTCGCTCATGTGGAAGCCGGTCTTCGGAGCTTCGATCGTACCATGCCCGAGGAAATTAACCGTTTGGTAACTGACGCGTTGGCGGACCTTCTTCTGACACCGTCGCCGGATGCGGACGAAAACCTTAAGCGCGAAGGCATTTCGCCCTCAAGGATTCGCCTCGTGGGGAACATCATGATCGATACGTTGGTTGCCAACCTTGAAAAGGCCCGGCATTCGTCGTTACCCGATCAACTGGGCCTTCAACCAAAAGGTTTTGCTTATGTCACGCTACACCGCCCATCCAATGTGGATGATCAGGACAACCTCGGACTGATAATGAATGAACTGACCCGGCTGGCCCGGCATTTGACGGTAGTTTTTCCGGTTCATCCACGCACACGCAAAATGTTTGTCCAATACGGCATACCCCTTGATGGGAAACCAAATCTGAAGCTGCTTGACCCGATTGGTTATTATGATTCCCTGTGTCTGACAGAGATGGCAAAATTTGTCCTCACCGACTCCGGGGGGCTACAGGAGGAGTCGACTTACCTGCGCACACCCTGTTTGACCCTCAGGCCGAATACCGAGAGGCCCATTACGATTGAGGTGGGAACAAACAAGCTTACACGACCCGAACAATTGGCTTCAGATATTGAAGAAATTCTGCAAGAACGACGGCAGCCCGGCCGGATACCAGAGTTTTGGGATGGTCGAACCGCTGCGCGAATACTGGGTGCATTATTAGAGCAATAGAGTTTCGCAATAAGACACAGACTAAATAAATCTATGGGAAAATACATCATCATCACCCCGGCGCACAATGAAGAGGCATTCATCGAGAGAACGATCCAGTCGATGATTGCACAGACTATTCGACCGCTGTTGTGGATAATTGTGAATGATGGTTCAACGGATCGGACTTCTCATATCGTTAGACAATACGCGACCCACCAGCGGTTCATTAAACTCATTGATATAGAGCGAAGACAGACGCGAGGCTTTGCCAATAAAGCGGCTGCATTTAATCGCGGTATAGCTGAAGCTCGAAAGTACAGTTACCAATACGTCGGGAATTTGGATGCTGATATCGTCTTGGAGCCTTGCTATTTTGAAGGCATTTTGAGTAAATTTGAAAATGATCCTCTGCTGGGCATTGCAGGTGGAATCGTTTTTACGAACATTAATGGTAAGTTTCGCACTATTGATGAAACCATCGATAGTGTCGGTGGCGCGGTACAGTTATTCCGAAGGGCATGCTTAGATGCCGTTGGAGGCTATCTTCCTTTACAACATGGCGGAATTGACGCCGCAGCTGAGATCACAGCGAAAATGCTTGGCTGGAAGGTTAGAAAGTTTCCCAACCACAAAGTCTTCGAGCAACGCCGAACAGGTTCAGCCGAGACACGTCCGCTGAGAGCAAAGGTTCTCGAAGGTCGGAGATGCCATTCGCTGGGTTATGGCCTGCTATTTTATCTGGCTCGATGTGTTTATCGTATCAATGATCCACCATTTCTGATCGGCAGCATCGCTGCGCTCTATGGTTTTCTAGAGAGTTTAATTGTAGGGCGACCAATGCTGCTTCCATCGAATGTGGTAGCATATCTGAGGACTGAGCAAATGAAGCGGCTGAAGAGGTTCACGGCCTATTTTACTAAAGATAAAACAACAATGGGAGGTTGAAAAATGAAACAGGAGATGCTTGAGATTATGATTTGTCCACACTGTAAGAGCAAATTGGAGCTATTCCCCTTTGAAAGAGGTGAATCCGATGAAGGGGGTATTACTATTGATCAGCAGGGAGAGGAGGTCATTTCCGGCATATTGAAATGCGGATGTGGTATTTACCCGATAATCGATGGTGTTCCTCGCTTTTTGGAGGGCGGTATTGAGCGCTTTCCAAAGTTTATCGATCAGCATCGTGAACAGCTAAAAGGTGGTTATGATTTTCAGCATATTAAAAGTTGTCCCGTTTCGACTGACGCGGTTGATAACTTTGAAAATATTCGTAAGTCATTCAGTCAGGAGTGGGGACTTTTTGACTACAGCTGTGATAGGACCTGGGGATGGACACTAGATGAAAGAAAAGCCACTTTTTGTGGAGATATGAACTTGAAAACCCACGAGTTAGCCGGGAAGCTTCTTTTAGATGCTGGTTGTGGAAATGGCACGCTAACTGCCGCCTTAAGCGATTTTGGGCTCAACGTGGTTGGATTAGATCTGAACGACGGCCTGGGGCTTGCTTATCGTAATCGTGCCAAGTATGCCAAACAGGCTAAAAAAAGTGTGCAATATGTGCAGGGAAATCTTGTTCAACCTCCCCTGCAGGAAAATACCTTTGACCTGGTTTACAGCTCGGGAGTGATTCATCACACACCGAGTTCGAAGGAAGCGTTTGATAGTCTCGTCCGCCTCACTAAGAAGGGTGGCAGACTGTATATCTGGGTCTATGGGAAGAGGGCCCTTCCAGTTAGAATGTTCTTTTGGACCGGACGATCTCTGAAGAGAGTTATTTCACTAAAGTCACTCGGTCGGGTCTGCAGAATACTGGCCCCGGGGTACAAAGTGGCGACACAGATATTGGACTTGAGCGGTGTGAGCAAATTTCAGTCCAGAACGACGCGGGAAATTACGCTAGCTCTTTTCGACGCTTTTGCCCCCCGATTTAACCACTGGCACACGGAAACTGAGGTGCAGTCGTGGTTTCAGAGCCACGGCTTCAAGAACATCAGTGTGTCAGCACGCCACAAGCAGGGATTTGGCATGTATGGTGATCGGCTCTGAAGATTTGCTAAGACGCGACACTTTGCTCTGCAGGAGAGTGAAGCTTTTCCCCGGCTCTTTACTTGGAAGGAGAGATTGACTCATCATGTGTGGGATTTGCGGAATATTTGACAGAGCCGGTGAGCCAATTGACAGAGGCCTTCTTGAACGGATGACCTCAGCCCTCCAGCATCGGGGACCGGATGGACAAGGTTACTTCACGGATGGGGGAGTCGGCTTGGGACATCGGCGGCTCAGCATCATCGATGTTGCAGGAGGTTCGCAGCCGATTTCTAACGAGGACGGAACACTACAAGTTGTATTTAACGGTGAGATCTACAACTATATAGAACTGCGAGAGGAATTGTTGGCTTTCGGCCATCAATTCAAAACTCATTCAGACACCGAGGTCATTATTCATGCATATGAACAGTGGGGCACGGATTGTGCGAACCGATTTAACGGGATGTTTGCATTTGCGATCGTAAACGTTCGCGATAAAAATATGTTTATCGCAAGAGATCATCTCGGGATCAAGCCTCTTTATTATGTTGTGATTGGGAACCTACTGCTGTTTGCATCGGAGATAAAATCATTGCTCCAGCATCCAGATTGCCCGCGCGAAGTTGACCTGGATTCGCTCGCCGAGCTTTTTACGTTTAGATACGTTCCGTCGCCCAAGACATTGTTTAAGGGTATCTTGAAACTCCCGCCCGGACACCTGATGCAGGTAACCATGAACGCCATAAAGGTTGAGCGATTCTGGAACTGGGTCCCTCAACTGAGGGGAAAATGGCATGAACAGGAATTGATCGAAGAGTACCAAATGTTGCTTGAAGACGCCATTCGGCTACAACTGAGGAGTGATGTTCCCCTCGGCCTGTTTCTGAGCTCAGGCATTGATTCAGGCGTTCTTTTGGCCATCATGAGCAAGTATTCTTCCGGGCAAGTCCAGGCATTTACGATTGGTTTTGAAGGAGGAGAAAAGACGAACGAAGTTGCAGATGCACGTTCTTTGGCAGAGATGTTCGGGGCAGCTCACCACTTCACGATGGTGGGACCCAAGGACTATCTGGGGTATAACGAACGCTACCTCTGGGATATCGAGGAACCGGTCGGGCACGAGGCTGCGGCAGCTTTCTACTTTCTGTCAAAGGGAACAAGCGAGCATGTAAAGGTTGCTCTGACCGGTCAGGGGGCGGATGAGCCCTGGGCGGGATACGATCGATACAAAGGTGTCAAGCTGTCGAACCTATATAACCGCCTGCCATCTTTTGTCAAAGGCCCTCTCGCCGACTTGGTTACCCGAATGCCCGGACGATTCGAACGTTTGAAACGCGGTGTTCTTTCGCTTGGTGAACGTGATATGCTGACACGGTTCGTCAAGGTTTACTCGTTCTTCAGCGATGATATGAAGCGTCAGCTCTTTAAGGGAACCTTAAAGGCACAAGTCGGCTTAAATGGATATAAGTCAAAAGAGGCTATTCGTCACCTTCAGTCAGATGTTAAGCATCTGGATCCGGTTACGCAGATGCTCTATATCGACACGAGGGCAAGCTTACCTGATGATCTTCTCATGGTCGGGGATAAGATGTCCATGGCAAACTCCCTAGAAGTCCGCGTTCCCTTCCTGGATTACCGGTTGGTCCAGTTCATCGAGACTCTTCCTCCAAGTCTGAAGTTGCATGGCCTGACAGGAAAGTATCTCCATAAAAAGGCGCTGGAGAAATGGCTGCCAAAGAACGTAGTTTACCGGAAAAAAAAGGGATTTGCGAACCCTATTGAAGAGTGGTTCCGTACCGGGATGCGGCCTTTCTTGGAGGATTACCTATTGGGGGCTGACTCCGCCATGTCCCTTTACTTTGACCAAAGTTATATTCGTCAAATGCTGAAACTAGATCGCGATGGTAAAGACCAGTTTCGTCGCCATATCTACCTCCTGCTTTCACTCGAATTATGGCATCGCACGTTTATACGGAAGTAAGTTTTATCCGAATGTCAGATAACATGGATCTATCAATTATTATTGTCAACTGGAACTCCAAGGATTATCTTCAAAAGTGCATTGCATCGATCTTGGCGTTAACGAGCGGTATCACTTATGAAATCGTGGTCATTGACAACGCATCTTTCGATGGTGTCGGCGAAATGCTCAAGAAGTTCTATCCACAAGTTCGATTCATCCAAAGCGATAAAAATCTCGGTTTTGCTAAGGCGAACAATACAGCCTTTAAAGTGTCAAGTGGCAGCCATATCTTGTTTTTGAATCCGGATACCGAACTTTTCGTTCCGGCCATAAACATCATGTTTGATTATATACATAAGTTGCCGAAAGCTGGCGCGCTTGGCTGCAGGTTGCTCAATGCAGATGGATCTATTCAAACCAGTTGCATTCAATCGTTCCCAACGATCCTTAACCAACTTTTAAGCTCTGAATTTCTAAGAGCCCTATTTCCAAAGTCTTCGCTTTGGGGTATGGCAGCGCTTTTTAGTGCTGAGAATTGGCCGAAAGAAGTGGAAATGATTTCGGGGGCTTGTATAATGTTAAGGAGAACGCTTTTTGAACACGTCGGGCTCTTCAGTGAGGATTACTTCATGTACGCAGAGGATTTGGATCTCTGCTACAAAATCAAGCAGGCTGGTTATGCTAATTACTATGTCCCTGATGCCATTGCCATTCACTTCGGTGGAGGGAGTACGGAGAAAGGCCCCAGGGACTTCTCAGCAGTTATGATGCGCGAGTCGGCTTGGCGATTCTTGAGAAAAACCCGGGGAAGGTTGTACGGCCTGGCTTATCGGATCTCTATGCTAATTTCGGCAATCGGTCGTCTGGTATTGCTGATGATTATATCGCCGCTTTACCTCATAGGAAATGGCCGGGCATCGTGGAATGCATCATTTCGAAAGTGGCGGGTCATCCTGATCTGGAGTTTGGGCTTCGAGGGCTCGGTCATAAACTGACACATGAAGCCGGGAAAAGATGTTCGAGCTTCACGAGAATGATTTCTGAGAGGAAATTCGATATTCAATATGTGCGGCATCGCAGGCAAACTTAATTTCAACGGCCAGGAGTCAGTGGACCCCGCTCTTATCAAGAGAATGACTGACGTGATCGCGCATCGCGGTCCGGATGGCGAGGGGCAGCACGTAATCGGCCCGGTCGGGTTGGGGCATCGGCGACTGTCCATCATTGACCTGAACACTGGCGCCCAGCCCATGTGCAACGAAGATGGTACGGTCTGGATCGTTTTCAACGGCGAGGTTTACAACTTCATTGAACTTCGAGACGAGTTGATGGCCAAGGGTCACAAGTTCAAGTCCACCACGGACACAGAAGTCATAGTCCATTTGTATGAGGAGCGGGGTGAAGAAGCCGTTGCGCGGCTCCAGGGCATGTTCGCTTTCGCGATATGGGACGAACGCAAGCAACTGCTTCTCCTAGCGCGAGACCGCGTTGGTATCAAGCCTCTTTATTATGTCAATACCGGCAAGGCGCTCGTGTTCGCTTCCGAAATCAAGTCGTTGTTGGTGGATCCATCAGTTGAACGTAGAATAAACGCGCGCTCGATCGATCGCTTTCTTACATACTACTATCTGCCTGGGGACGAAACCTTATTTGAGGGCATCTACAAACTGGACCCAGGCTACTATCTGACCGTCAGTAATGGCAAGATTACGAAACGCCAGTACTGGGATCTGTGTTTCGAGATGTCGCCACGTTGGACAAGCTTCGACGAAGCAGTCGAGGTACTGCAGGAATTGCTGCATCGCACTGTCAAGGATCACATGATTAGCGATGTGCCTGTCGGCGTGCTGCTGAGCGGCGGCGTGGACTCGACCGGTGTTCTGCGTTACGCTGTCGAACAGACTAACGAACGCATTTGTACTTTTACCGTCGGCTTTGCTGGAGCAGAGTTCGCGGATGAACGACCTTACGCTCGACTTGCTGCGCAACAATATGGTACAGTGCATCAGGAAATCACAATCAGTGCAGATCAATTTTACGATGTTCTTCCGAAATATGTCTGGCACATGGAGGAACCGGTCTGCGAGCCGCCAGCCGTAGCTCTTTATTTAGTGTCACGGCTGGCTCACGAGTCGTCGGTCAAAGTGTTGTTGTCAGGTGAGGGGGGGGACGAAGCGTTTGGTGGTTACAATAAATACAGGAATCTGCTTGCGCTGGAAGGCCTGAAGTCAACCTTCGGATCTGCAAGAAGTTTGTTACGTTTCGGATTGGATGCCTTGGGATATGTTGGGTTGAAGCACATCTCAAAATACGCAAACTTTGTTGACCTACCGCTGTCGCAATACTACTTAAGCTGTACAGCGACGCCTTACACTCTATTCAATAGGAAAAAGAACGCTCTATATAAAAAAGACTTCGTCGAAACCCTCGGGCAGCAGACGTCCGACGATCCTACACGACGTCTATTTAGGCAATTGGAAGGCCAACCGCTGCTTCATCAACTGCTCCATGTGGACACAAAAACGTGGTTGCCGGATGATCTACTGGTCAAAGCGGATAAAATGACTATGGCAACATCAGTTGAACTTCGGGTGCCACTGCTTGATCATAAAGTACTCGAATTTGCCGCGTCTTTGCCGCCGCAATTCAAGGTAAAGGGATGGTCGACAAAACGCATTCTGAAGGCGGCCTTGAAAGGCTCCGTACCGAGAGCTATTCTCAAGCGAAAGAAAACCGGCTTTCCAGTCCCATATGATGGATGGTTAAAAAATGAATTAAAAGAGTACGTTTTTGAAACGATTTTAAATCGAAATGGTGCATTGAAAGACTACTTTAATGAGGATGCACTTTTCCAGTTACTCCAGATGCACCAGCGAGGAGAAGGCTATTCTCAAGAAGTTTTTTGCCTGCTCGTACTAGAATTATTGCACCAGCAATTCGTCAAGGGGCGCTCTTTGCCGCAGGGTATTCACTAAAAGCAAGCTCGGAGTAGTTAAGTAAGATATCATTTAATCTGTATTGTGACCGAGATCACAGCACTCAAAATTAGATATGTCTATAATCTCGTCATAAGAGTCGTGAAGGATATATTCGAAAATGAGGGAGTACCGAAGCTACAAGTATGGTTCGAGTATTCACTAAAGGAGCGTAAAATGAAAGCACTAAGAATAATGTCGATTGTCGCTATCTGTCTTTTCTTCGCTGAAACTGCGATGGCAGCTAATTATTACATCAGGGGTGGTGCAACCGGAACGAATAGTGGCTCTGATTGGAATAATGCTTACACATCTCTGCCGGCGACATTAATTCGAGGTAGTGTTTACTACATAGCAGGTGGAAGTTATCCTGCTTATACATTTGATGACGCAGAATCAGGAACTACACTAATCACTGTCAAAAAAGCCACTGCTTCTGACCATGGAACTGATACAGGGTGGGATTCTTCCTATGGTACTACTCAGGCTGTGTTTAATTCAATAATACGATTCAATACAGGGTATTATGTGTTTGATGGTCAGACAAGGAATGAGAGTGACTGGTTTAATGGAGATGCTTACGGCATAAGAATCAGTCACAACAATAATGACCAGAACATTGTCATAGTGGCAAGCAATATAAGTATCAAGTACGTTTACATAAATGCTATTTATGGAGATGCCGCAAGTTCTACCTGTGATTTTGCAAGTACAACGTGCAGAAGATATGCAATTGATACTGATACCTATGGTGAGGGCACTAATACAGGATTGCTGTTTCATAGGATGTATGTATATGGGAGCAATAATATATGGTTTATTAGAGAGACAAACGGAACCATTATTGAATATAGTGCATCAGATGGAGCACATGGTAATGGCCCCAATCATGCAGGGATAGTTAATCTTTATTTTAATGCGAATAACTCTATTACCCGCTATTGTAAGTTTAGGAATGCATTTACATTAGGAAGTGGAGGAGGTACAGCACTTTGGTGTATTACAAGATGTGGTTCTACTGGTCTTTGTGGGTCTTCAAACGGTGGTCATCAGATTTATGGTAATGAAGTGGCACATTACTGCACAACTGATGGTATTATCGGGTATATTGGCAGTGATAGCATTAATAATAAAGTGTATAACAATACTTTTATTGATGGAACGGGGAAGTCAGCTAACTGTTGGGGTGCGGGTATTTCTTTACCTAGCTCGGGAAATGTTGCACATAACAATCTCTGGGTAGGTTGGCAGTCTGGAAGACTGAGCATGGATACATCGCATGACTATAATGCTTTTTCCGGTTCAAGTAATTTTAGCGAGGCACATGGACAAGCGAATATCCCGACTTCGATTTTTAGCAATTATTCGGGAAACAATTTTAGATTAGCCTCGGCTTCGAGTGCAGGAACGTCTCTATCATCAACATACAATTACGATTTATTGGGAAGTCTTCGCGGATCAGACGGTACATGGGATAGGGGTGCATATGAATTTGGAGGTAACAACACTCCTCTGATACGTCCGAACCCGCCGATCCTACATTAACAATTTCTCAGTTACCAAACGTTTAAGCGGCTGGTTGAAGACCAACCAGCCGCTGTTTCTACAAACTCACTTAAGCTCTAAGTCAATCAGAATGATAACGTTCAGTATAAATTAAACAATCGCAAATAAGCAAAATCGCTCTCTCCAGTTGATCCTGCCAACCAATCCAGTACGTCCGCGAGTTCCGCAAGTTTAGTTAATTTCTTAATGAACGTTAATAGCACTACTATAGTTTTCCTAATAGTGAACGCGGTTGCGTTGTTAACGCTCCCGCGACGGTGGGCCCCTCTGCCCCTCCTGGTCGGAGCTTGTTACATGACCCTCGATCAGGGAATAGAGTTGGGCTCGTTCCACTTCCCTGTCATCCGCATGTTGTTAGCCGTCGGACTCGTGCGGGTGATTATACGAGGCGAACGTTTAGTGGGTCGGATGAATAGCCTTGACTGGCTGATGATGGTATGGGCTGCCTGGGGGCTGATTAGCAGTCTCTTTCACACGGATGCTTCTGGAGTTTTAGTAAACCACCTCGGCCTTGTTTATAACGCGTGCGGCATTTATTTCCTTCTTCGCATTTTCTGTCAGTCGCTGGACGACATGGTAATGTTATGTCGCATCACAGCCATCCTTCTAATACCGCTATCCATCATGATACTAATCGAAAAGATGACAGGTCACAACATTTTTTCCGAATTGGGCGGTTTCTCGGCAATCTCTGAGATTCGCGATGGGAGGATTCGAGCTCAAGGTCCCTTTGCTCATTCGATTCTCGCCGGGACGGTCGGTGCGGTATGCCTGCCATTAATGATTGGCCTCTGGCAACAACACCGGAAGACTGCGGTTGCAGGCATTCTGGCATGTTTCTCAATGATTTTTGCATCCGGTTCCAGCGGACCAATCATGAGCGCTTTAGCCGTTATTGGGGCATTGTTTATGTGGCGTTATCGCCACCGAATGCGGATTGTCCGGTGGCTTGCAGTCTTGGGCTATATCGGACTGGATCTGGTTATGAAGGCACCGGCATATTACCTAATTGCGCGCATTGATCTAACGGGTAGCAGCACCAGTTGGCACCGCGCATTCTTAATCGATGCGGCCCTGGACCACCTATCTGAATGGTGGCTTGCGGGAACGGACTACACCCGGCACTGGATCCCTTATGGCGTTCCCTGGAGCAAAGATCACGCGGACATCACGAATCAGTACCTAAGCATGGGAGTATTGGGAGGTCTACCATTAATGTTGCTGTTCATAGCAGTCCTGGCTAAAGGTTTTTCCTTCGTTGGCCAAACGCTGCGGCAATCCTCTGATCTGCCACCTAACTCCCTGTTTATGATCTGGGCGCTTGGGGCGATGCTCTTTGTACACGCCGTCACGTTCATATCGGTCTCTTATTTTGACCAGTCATTTGTGTTCATTTACCTGACTCTTGCAGCGATCAGTTCAGTTCGGTATGGAGCACTGTCGTGAAAATCCTTGTTGCAATAGCAAACTTCGGAACGAAAAACGCAATATACTTAAAAAAATTACTTGATGAATATCGTTCCATGGAAAGGTTTTCGGTTGATATAGTAGTCTTTTCAAATATTCCAAAGGATCTTGGTCCGGATGTTGAAGTGATCGTTGGACTTCCTACGAAAGACCCATGGTCGTTGCCGTTTGGTCATAAGGCATTGTTTGCCGGGCGGATACAGCAGTATGATCTGTTTATTTACTCGGAGGATGATACCCTGATTACTGAACGGAATATCGATGCTTTTGTCAAGATGACAAAGGTACTCCCCGAGAACTATATCGCCGGATTCCTTCGCTATGAGATCTCGGAAACGGGAAGAAAATACTATAATGACTTTCATAATCGTTTCCATTGGGACCCCAATTCGGTTCTAACAATCGGTGAGAATATCTTCGCTTATTACACGAATGAACATTCAGCGTGTTTTATCCTGACCCAAGGTCAACTGCAAAAGGCGATCAACTCTGGAGGTTTCCTTTTGCCGCCGAGGATAGGGCGTTATGACATGCTCGTTACTGCTGCCACAGACCCCTACACTCAATGTGGGTTGACAAAGCTCATTTGTATTTCTAGTTTGGATGACTTCTGTATCCATCATCTTCCTAATGTTTACATTGGCAAAATGGGGGTTGATGTCGAGTCGGCAGATCGCGAAATCGATAGGCTTAGATCAATATCTGGAACGAATGTAGTTCGAGGACCCCTGTTTGATACAAACACGCTGCTCGAACACGCTGAATGGGAAAAAAGGTACCATGAACCTTGTCGAAATGACATTCTTTCGTTGGTCCCGAAAGGTGTTAAACGGGTGTTGTCGGTCGGCTGTTCATGTGGATCGACTGAATCCGAACTGGTCAAGCAGGGGATTGACGTCGTTGGGATTCCTTTAGATTGCGTCGTTCAGGTAAGTGCGGAGGCAAGAGGGATCAAAGTGGTCCCCCCAAATTTGGAAGCGGCAATGCATGCACTGCGGGGAGAGGACTTTGATTGCATACTATTCCCTGATGTTCTTCAACATTACACCGACCCCACCTCTTTGCTGAAAGAATTTGTGAAACTGCTTGGGAAGAATGGATCCATTATTCTCAGTGTTCCAAATTTCAACCACCCCTCGGTAGTGCGCATGAGGATGCTTGGAAAACTTTTTTTATCGAAGGTAAACGACAAGCACTCCTTTGAGAACTATAAGATACATTTCACAACTCGACATATGCTTGACTCATGGTTGGAAAGATGCGGGCTGAAGGTGGTGCGGTCGTACCGCCAGGTTGATTCACACCGTGAACGGTTGAATCGTTTAACCATGGGATTGCTGAAAGGTCTCCTGTCGAGGAACGTTGTCGTTCTATGCAATCGGATCACGGCCTAAGGCACATATTGATTCATTAGATAGGCAGGTATAAATTCAACGCTTGGACACGAGTAAAATAATTTCAGTTTGGGGTTATTATAATGGTTAATGTATCGGTGATTATTCCAACATACAATCGAGCGGACCTGGTGACAAACGCAATTGAAAGCGTGCTTTGTCAAACATACAGGGATTTTGAGATCATCGTTGCTGATGACGGTTCTACGGATGATACGCGTGCTCGTATAGAACCCTACATGGATAAGATCACTTATTTTTATCAAGAGAATGAAGGCAAAAGCGTTGCAACAAATCGGGCCATGGAAAGGGCTCGTGGTAAATGGATTGCCATTCTCGATTCGGATGATGTTTGGCTGCCCGACAAGCTCAAATTCCAAATTGAAGCATTACAAAATGTGGGAGAAGGTTGCGGGTTATGCTTTACCGATGGTGTGCTTGTTAACAACCCAAATATGAAGGGCGGTTTGTTTGAGCGTAGTGGGATAAAATTTCAACACGAGTACGGTCGCATCGAAAATCCAACCTCCTTCGTATTAGACCCCATCTACGAGCATCGAATATACGTTCAGACTACGCTAATTCAAAAGAAACTATTGGAAGGAGTTGGCGGTTTCGATCCTAAGCTTAGAGTTGTCCAGGATGTAGACATGATGTTCAAAATATCGATGCAAACCAATTTTGTTTACGTGAATAGATCATTGATTAAGATCGATAGAACGCCAAACCAAATGCGTCTTATTGAGATGATCAAGCAGGACTCTCAAATGGCTTTAACAGGCTACCAACATATGTACGAAAATTGGACTAATTTGGGAAAGAATCTGCAAGCAGACCTGCAGAAGATAATTAGGACACGGCTTGCGGATGTGCATAACAGATGGGCTAACTGGCACATTACCGAAGAACGTCCACAACAAGCTTTGGAGGAACTGAGCAAGGCATTTAAACTCTCAAGACGCTACCAGTTACTTGTGAAAAAATTAATTTTTCGATTTGTTCCATCAATCAGCCGCAATGTTTATCAAAAGCGGGCCATGAAGCAGCAGTTCGTTTAAATACGGTTTGCACTGTGTCATGTCTTTCTAAGAGGACTATTTTAAGTATTTCTTTCGGAAATGAGGAATTGATACCCATGAAAGTAATGATAACCGGTGGAGCTGGCTACATTGGCAGCCATGTTGTAAAGCTTCTTGGGGAAAAAGGACACAACGTGCTTGTGTATGACAACCTCTCAACCGGACATGAGTGGGCTGTATTGTATGGCGATCTGGTCGTTGGAGATCTGGCCGATAAAGCAAAACTGGCCGATACACTCACCGGTTTTATGCCTGATGCGGTCATGCATTTTGCCGCCCATATCCAGGTTGAGGAGTCTGTACAAAAACCGCTTAAGTACTACAGGAACAATACGGTCAACGCACTGAATCTCATTGAAGCTATGATGACTGCCGGGATCCAAAAACTGATATTTTCATCAACCGCTGCGGTCTATGGAATACCCGATAGCATGCCGGTCAATGAAGACGCACCGATTCGGCCGATCAATCCGTATGGCATGTCAAAAGCCATGGTTGAACGCATGTTGCAGGATTTATCCGCCAGCGCGGATTTTCGTTATGTGTCATTACGATATTTTAACGTGGCAGGGGCGGACCCCGATGGAAAGATAGGCCAGGCATATGAAGAGTCAACGCATCTCATCACGAGAGCGCTCAAGACAGCCAAGGGAGAACTGAAAAAATTATTAGTCTATGGAACGGACTACGACACGCCTGATGGCACCTGCATCCGCGACTATATTCATGTGAACGATCTTGCCGATGTCCATAGTGCGGCTTTAGACCATCTTATTAATTCCGGACAAAGTAGGGTTTTTAATTGTGGATATGGACACGGTTATTCAGTACGGGAAATTATTCGATCGGCAAAAAAAATAACGGGCATTGATTTCCAGACTGAGGATGCCGAACGCAGACCTGGCGATTCGCCGGGTATAGTGGCCGACAACACAAAGGTGAAAAGAGAACTGAACTGGAAACCACGATATGATGACATCGATTTTATTATACGCACTGCCTGGGAATGGGAGCGTAAACGGAAAAAATGATGGTGCGGTGCCGTCATTATTTTCATGAAGGTTGTGTCAAAAGTTCTATGAAAACCAGAGAGGCAAATATGAAACCACAGAGTGCACTGAGGAATGCTCAGGGGGAGACCTGAACGCGTTGAGCCTTTCTTTCATCATGATATACACAGTGCTCTCATGGTTGACGAGTCAAGAGGATGATAATAGGCACAAGAAAGTGGAGGATCACAGAGGGTGAGGCGATGCCAAGGACGTTTATATCCCTTAGATTCAGGCAGTTCTCTGAGAACTCTGTGGTTAAAGCTTGACATTACGTTCATGAAAAAAAGAGAGGCACAGCTTGAAACCTCAGAGGGCACCGAGGAGTGTACTGTGTTCTCAACTGACTTAACAATAAGACCATTTTAGAAGATGTAAAGAATGATGCATTCGTGAGAAGTCAAAATCCACCGCGGAGACGCTGAGACGCGGAGAAATAAACCTTGAGAATTAATTGGTTTCCTCTGCGCCCTCTGCGACTCTGCGGTCAAATACGATTTTCTGCAAGATCATCAAGAATGCGGAAGTATAAAAAACTGTAGTAAGCAGACACAAAGAAGGAGGCCGGTTAAGGGCCTTCAAACTTTAAGTTATGAAGCTTTCTCGGTGAACTCTGTGGTTAATTTTGGCATAACGTGCTGTGAAGGGAGGCGGGAGAAATGAAAGCAGTGATTCTAGCGGGTGGACTTGGAACGAGATTGTCGGAAGAAACAGGTGCGCGGCCTAAACCGATGGTGGAGATCGGAGGGAAACCGATACTCTGGCATATCATGAACATATACGCCGCGCATGGGATAGATGAATTCTTTGTCGCGGCAGGGTATAAGTCTGAGGTCATCAAGGACTATTTCCTGAATTTTTATGCCATCAACAATGACGTCACGATAGACCTCACAAACGGGAAAACCATTATTCACGCTGGTAACCAGCCTAAATGGAAGGTTCATATCATCGATACGGGACTTTACACACAGACCGGCGGGCGGCTCAAGAAGCTCAAGAAGTGGCTGGAGGGCGGGGAAGATTTTATGTTTACCTACGGAGACGGTGTGGCAGACATTAATATCAGGGCGCTTCTGGAGTTTCATAAATCCCATGGCAAACTGGCAACCGTGACAACGGTCCGCTCACCTTCCCGATTCGGTAGGATCGGCTTTGAAGGGGACCTGATCACCGATTTTTATGAGAAACCAGAGAATGCCGAGGGCTGGATAAATGGCGGATACTTTGTCCTCAGTCCCAAAGTAATAGATTATATCGAGAACGATGACACTATATGGGAGCGAGGTCCGATAGAACGTCTCGCCCGTGAAGGTCAGTTGATGGGCTATCGCCACGATCGTTTTTGGTCATGCATGGATACCTTGAAAGAAAAAAACATCCTGGAAGAGGCATGGAACTCCGGAAAGGCGCCATGGAAGATATGGTAAGGAGGATCATTTTTATGAGAGAGGGAGCCCCCTTGATATGACTATCGACACGTTGATCGGAAAAGACGCAAATGCGCAGGATGTTGTTGCTCACGATCTGGACTACATCTGTTCAAATCTGCGGGCCGAGTTCGGCAGCATGTCAGGAAAAAGTTTGTTGATAACCGGCGGAGCGGGATTCCTCGGCTATTATCTTGTTCAGTCAGTTCTGGGCTGGAACAAGAAGTCCGATAAAGCCGGCAGGATTCACGTGACGGTTTACGATAATTATCTTCGCGGAGTTCCCGCCTGGCTATCCGGTCTGGAGGGAACCCGGGATTTGACATTGAAGAAGTATGATGTGTCGAGCGCCCTGCCAAAGGACACGGGCGACTTCCAGTATATAATCCATGCCGCCTCAATTGCGTCGCCCACCTATTACCGCAAATTTCCCATTGAGACCATGGACGCCAATGTCACTGGTCTCCGCAATCTTCTCGAATATTCAAGCGGTCAGAAGAACGGAGAGAGACCGGTTGAAGGGGTCCTCTTCTTCTCAAGCAGTGAGATATATGGCGATCCTTCCCCGGAGAATATCCCTACACCCGAGACCTATAACGGCAACGTCTCCTGTACCGGTCCCCGCGCCTGTTATGATGAATCCAAGCGTTACGGAGAGACGCTCTGCGTCAATTTTGCGCATCAACGAGGCATTCCGGTCAGGAGCGCAAGACCGTTTAATAATTATGGTCCTGGACTGAAAATCACTGACAAGCGGGTGATACCCGACTTTGCCCGCAACGTCCTGGACGGAAGAAACATCGTCATGCTTTCCGATGGCGCTCCGACAAGGACGTTCTGTTACGTGGCAGACGCCGTTGTCGGTTATTACAAGGTCCTCACGAAGGGAAGAAATGGCGACGCGTATAACATCGGCGCAGAAGAACCCGAGATATCCATAGCAGGGCTGGCGGAAAAGGTAGTTGAGATCGCAGGAAGTCTCTTTGATTATAGAGGAAAAGTAATTCGTCAGGTCAGTCCCGATGAACAGTATCTGGTCGACAACCCCAACCGGCGCTGTCCTGTCTTAACAAAGGCCAAAACGGAACTGGGATACAACACGGGCATCTCCCTGGATGAAGGATTGAAGCGCTCGCTTATCTGGTATCGCGATAACCGGGGAGTGGAGACTGAGTGATGAAGATATCGATTATCGGGACCGGATATGTCGGGCTTGTTTCAGGTGTTTGTCTTGCGGAAAAGGGGCACCGGGTAATCTGTGTTGACCAGGACAAGGACAAGGTGGACAAGATTAACAGAGGAATTCCCCCGATCTATGAGAAGGGGTTAGGCGAGTTGCTGCAAAAAAACATCAATCATACCTTGAGTGCGACAACGGACGTGCGCAGTGCTGTGCTTGACACAGACCTTTCAATGATCGCCGTCGGTACACCTTTCAACGGTGAAGACATCGATCTTACATACATAAAGGAGGTCTCCCGCCAGATAGGGACTGCCCTGAAGGATAAAACGACCTATCACCTGGTTATCGTCAAGAGCACGGTTGTGCCGGGGACAACAGACGAAGTGGTCCTCCCAATCCTTGAAAAGGCATCGGGGAAAAAGGCCGGCATCGATTTCGGTGTAGGCATGAACCCCGAGTTTCTGAGGGAAGGGGAGGCGCTATCGGATTTTTTCTCCCCTGACCGCATAGTTCTGGGCGGCATGGATGAACGAAGCGTCGAAGTCCTCGAAGAATTATATGGCGTGTTCGAACATACGGACAAGCTGAAGACGAATAACAAAACAGCTGAAATGATCAAATACACTGCCAACTCTCTCCTTGCGACCATGATCTCTTTTTCGAACGAGATCGCCAATCTCTGTGCCGCCATGGGCGGCATTGACGCGGTCGATGTCATGAAGGGAGTCCATCTTGATAAACGCCTGAGCCCGATCCTGGCCGACGGCTCGCGGATCGTTCCTTCCTTTACCACCTACCTAGAGGCGGGATGCGGCTTCGGTGGCAGCTGTTTTCCGAAAGACGTGAAGGCCTTGATCGCCCATGGAAAAAAATTCGGAGAGACGATGCAACTCCTCGATGCCGTGATGCGCATCAACGAACAACAGCCCGGACACATCATTTCTCTTTTAACAAAGAACTTCCCCGACTTGAGGGGGGTCAAGATCGCCGTCCTCGGCCTGGCGTTCAAGCCGGGAACGGACGATCTTAGGGAATCACCGGCGCTTCCCATTATTCAAGAGTTGTTAACACGCGAGGCGAGAATCAGGGCCTATGACCCGGTTGCCAACCGTGAAGCCGAAAAGGCACTTGGCAATCATAACATTACCTATTGCGATAACCTCTCCCAGACCATTGACGGCGTCCAGGCGGTGGTGCTCCTGACGCGTTGGGAAGAATTCAGGGATATCCCCCGATTGCTTGCCGGTCTTGACCCTCAGCCCCTGTTCATTGACGGCCGAAGGATGCTGGGAAAAAAGAGCGTGGCACGCTATGAAGGCATCGGACTGTAGGAGGGAACGCGCGTGATATTTAGAGAAACCAAGCTGAAGGGCGCCTTTATCATCGAGGTCGAAAAGCGCGAAGACGATCGCGGCTTTTTTGCCAGGGCCTGGTGCAAAAAGGAATTTGATGAACATGGATTGACTGCGAGTATGGTCCAGTCAAATATTGCCTTCAGCAAGAGAAAAGGGACCTTGCGGGGTTTGCACTATCAGGGTGCGCCCTACGGGGAAGTGAAGGTAGTCCGGTGCACCAAAGGTTCATTGTATGACGTAATGGTCGATTTGCGGCCGGGGTCATCGACATATCGACAGTGGGTCGGTGTCGAATTAACATCGAGCAACCATAAAATGATGTATGTTCCAGAAGGTTTTGCCCACGGATACCAGACGCTGGAGGACAATACGGAAGTAATGTATCAGGTTTCTCAATTTTATTTCCCTGCTTTTGAGCGAGGGATCCGTTATGACGACCCCGGAGTAGGGATTGACTGGCCTCTCATCGATAAGATCATATCTGATAAAGATAAAGGGTGGCCTGACTGCCAGCTGTCGTGAAATGCTATTAACATGAAAACCGGAATGGAGGATCTATATGATTATTATCGATAAGGCTCTTGAACAGCGGCAAAAGGAGGGTAACCCCATTAAGGTGGCCATGGTGGGAGCCGGTTATATGGGCCGGGGAATAGCCCTTCAGATCGAGCAATATATCACAGGCATGAGGCTGGTGGCTATTGCGAACCGCACGCTCCCCGCAGCCGAGAGGGCCTACCGGGAAGCCGGAGTTGAAGGCGTCAGGCGCGTTGAGACCATCGGTCAACTTGAGGAGACGATCGGTCGGGGCGGCCATGCCATTACGGATGATGCATTGCTGCTGTGCCAGGCTGCGGGCATTGATGCAATCATTGAGGCTACGGGTGATGTGGAATGGAGTGCCCACGTAGCGTTGGCAGCGATACAGAATCGCAAACATATCATCCTGATGAATGCTGAACTGGATGCCACAGTCGGGCCAATTCTCAAAGTGTATGCGGACCGTGCCGGGGTGGTCTTCACAAATGCCGACGGCGACCAGCCCGGCGTCATGATGAACCTCTTCCGCTTTGCGAAAACCATAGGATACAAGCCCGTTCTGGCCGGCAACATAAAAGGCCTTCAGGACTATTACCGCACGCCGGAGACCCAGAAGGGTTTCGCAGCCCAGCACAATATAACACCTAAAATGGCGACATCCTTCGCAGACGGAACAAAGATATCAATGGAGAACGCCGTCGTCGCCAATGCAACAGGCTTTAAAGTAGGCAAACGGGGCATGTACGGTCCCCGGTGTGTCCATGTTAGTGAAGCGGTAAAGCTTTTTCCTCTCGACCAGATGATGAACGGGGGGCTTGTCGACTACATACTCGGAGCCGAACCAGGGCCCGGGGTTTTCGTTCTTGGCTACAACGATCATCCCGTGAGGCAAAACTATATGAAATATTTCAAGATGGGAGAAGGGCCGCTCTATGTATTTTATACACCCTACCACCTCCCTCACCTGGAAGTCCCGCTTACGGCGGCACGGGCTGTACTATTCAATGATGCCGCTGCCGCGCCCCTTGGAAGGCCTGTTGTTGATGTCATAACACTGGCCAAGCGCGATCTCAAGGCGGGCGAAGTGTTTGACGGCATCGGTGGATTTACCTGTTACGGGGTTGCCGAGAATTCAGACGTTTGCCGGGCCCAGAAGCTCCTGCCCATGGGTCTTTCAGAAGGATGCCGCCTGAAAAGGGACATACCGAAAGATCAGGTTCTTACTTACGATGATGTGGATTTGCCTGCCGAAAGGTTATGCGACAGACTCCGCGGGGAGCAGGAGGAATACTTTTTCCCGTCCGGGAAATGACCCGATACGTTCAAAGTTCGCTCTATGAAGCCGGTTGAAGGAGGAAGATAAGATTGCCAAACAGCATGAACGTGACTGATGTAACGGATCAACGGGTTATACGGATAGAGCCGTCAAAGGGATGGGTTTCTCTCAAGCTAAATGAATTATGGGAATACAGGGAGTTGCTGTACTTTCTTATCTGGCGTGACCTCAAAGTCCGATATAAGCAATCTGTTTTGGGGGCTACCTGGGCAATTATTCAACCCTTTTTTACCATGGTTGTTTTCAGCCTGTTCTTTGGGAAGCTGGCCAAAATGCCTTCGGACGGCGTCCCTTACCCAATATTCAGTTTTGCAGCACTTGTTCCATGGGGCTTCTTTGCGAATGGGCTGAATCAGGCGTCAAATAGTCTTGTGGGAAACGCGAATCTCATTAACAAGGTATACTTCCCGCGCATGGCTATGCCGATCGCCTCGGTTTTGGGAGGAATTGTAGACTTTCTCCTGGCCTTCATTATGCTGATAGGCATGATATTCTACTATGGCATGGTGCCTACGATAAACGTCATCTGGCTGCCATTTTTCCTGATGTTGGCTTTTATCACCTCACTCGGGGCATCTCTATGGCTTTCTGCCACGTATGTCCAATTTCGCGATATACGTCACATCATACCGTTTTTGACCCAGATATGGCTTTTCGCAACACCCATCGCCTATCCGAGCAGCCTTCTTTCCGAACCCTGGCGCACCCTCTACGGAATCAATCCCATGGTTGGTGTTGTTGAGGGATTCCGTTGGGCACTGCTTGGCGTTCATACAGCTCCCGGACCGATCATTATTGTTTCATCAATCACGGCAATAGGTCTGTTGATCTCCGGGGCATTCTATTTTCGACGCGTGGAAAAAACATTTGCGGATGTAGTTTAAATAGCTGAGAGTAGAGAGCTGAGAGTAGAGAGTAGATGACAACGTTCAAGACATCGTTCACTAAATTAGCATTCAGGACATCGTTCACAAACGCTCTTTGACAATCGAGTAGCCACAGCCTGCTTTATCATGGACACCTATATCCTTTAAGGAGGTGTTCATGAAAAAGAAGATTTTTAAGCAACGGGCAACAGCAGTGGAACGGTACTTCGCCGGAGAAGATCCGGTGAGTATCTGCGCCTCGCTGGGCAAAACGACACGGTGGCTGTACAAATGGGCATCACGGCATACTCCGGATGATCCAGCGTGGTTTGAAGATCAATCACGGCGACCGCTTTTCAGCCCCTACCGCACCCCTGCGGAGATAGAAAAGATCGTGGAGATGGTTCGGTTGAACCTGTATAACAAGGGTGACTTCTGCGGCAATCAGGCCATTCTCTGGGAGATGATCGACATGGAAGTCCAGCCGCTTCCCTCTCTCAGCACGATCGGCCGTATTCTCCAGCGCCGGGAACTGACTCACCGGAGAACCGGAAGATATACACCGAAGGGCAAAAAGTATCCCAAGCTTCCGGCGACGGCACCCAATCAGACCCATCAGATTGATATGGTCGGCCCTTGTTATATTACTGGCCCGATCAAGTTTTACAGCCTGCATGCCGTCGATACCGCAATCAACCAGTGTGGGATAGAGCCGCTCTTGTCCCGTGAGGCACAATGCATCTTAGACGCTGTTTATGCGGTCTGGCTGCGTATGGGCATTCCGGCGAATGTTCAAGTTGACAACGAGATGTCCTTTTACGGAAGTCCGACCCATCCACGAGGAATGGGACCGCTCATTCGCCTTTGCCTGGCTTACGGGGTCAAGATCTGGTTCATTCCGCCGTCGGAGCCATGGTGGAACGGAGTTGTCGAGAAGTTCAATGACCATTATCAACAGAAGTTTCTCAACAAGGTCACAATGTTATCAATGCCGCAGCTTCGGCAGGAATCCCTGGTATTTGAGCACAGGCACAACAGTACTTATCGCTACAGTAAGATCAAGGGGAAAACCCCGCTCAAGGCATTGGCCGCGGCGAAGACAAAATTGATCTTCCCGAGCAAGGGTAATGCCCCAAGGCATCCTCTTGATAAGCCGGAAGAGGGATATTACCATCTCGTCAGGTTTATTCGGAGCGACTGCAGGCTGAATATCTTCGGTGAAATGTTCCGAGTTCCACCGCAGACGCAGTACGAATATATTGTGGCTACTGTCGATGTCAAAGAACAAAAGTTAAAACTTTTCCTGGATACAATCCAGGTTGAAGAATACAAGTATCAGCTGCGATGATCGTTGGCGCCGGTCACGTCATCGCAAGATCAGACAGTTTCAGAGTTGCGATTGAACGATGTCGTGACCATTATTTCTATGAACGATGTCCTGAGCGTTATCA
>Ga0210377_10000315_pt1 | contig 45640 bp, 30 predicted proteins | sample PLM4_65_b1redo_FD_155480 | JGI IMG/M metagenome (GOLD analysis project Ga0210377, IMG submission 155480) | Groundwater sediment microbial communities from an aquifer in East River, Colorado, USA - PLM4_65_b1 redo | ecosystem: Environmental > Terrestrial > Soil > Riparian zone | place: USA: East...
GTGTCGATCGGGCAGCCGGTGGCGTCGACCTTGGCGCCCTTGGGCGTGTCGGGGCACTTGTCCGGACCGTCGAAGACGCCGTCGCGGTCGGAATCGACCGGGCAGCCTTCGCGATCGACCTTGACCCCCTTGGGCGTGTTGGGGCACTTGTCGAGGCCGTCGGCGACCCCGTCGCCGTCGCTGTCGATCGGGCACCCCTTGGCGTCGACCTTGGCGCCCTTCGGCGTGTTCGGGCACTTGTCGAGCCCGTCCGCAACGCCGTCGCCGTCGCTGTCCTTGCCGGGGCGGTGCGGCAGGAGCTGGTTCATGGTCTCCCAGTCGAGCGTCGCGGTCTGGCGCAGGTTGTGCGTCCTCTGGAACTTGCGCAGCGCCTCGGCGGTGGCGGCGTCATGCGCGCCCCGCTGGTACGAGCCGGCAGGCAGCAGCTTGAGGTGCTGCAAGATTCCCTGCGCCTGGCCGATATCCTCCTTGCTGCTGTACACGAAGGCCGGATCCCCTGGACCGGCCGCGTGGGTCGCGGTCCTGACCGCGATGAAGACCGCGGCAGCAATGACGACGGCGACGATGGCACGGATGGTGCGGTTTCTCATGACGCGACCTCCTCCCAATCTCCTGCGATCCCCTGATGCCGGCGTGCCGGAAGAGGGACTCCCTGTCGGTCTCCCCCTGACGAAGGACACCTCTTCCGGAGACCAGCCCCCCGGAAAGGGACGGAGTATAGATCAGCTGGCGTCCGCCGGTCCCGAAGGGGCGGATGCGGCATCCCCGGGGCTCCCGGCCGGCCGTTTCTTGACCATCGTGATCTCGTTGCCGCGTCCGTTGTGCCGCACCTGGTCCATGAACAGGCGGATCAGGAAAAGACCGCGCCCGCCGACGGTTTCGACGTTCGCCGGGTCGCGCGGATCGGGCAGGAGGGCGATGTCGAAGCCCGGGCCGTCGTCGCGCACGGTGTAGCAGGCCTCATCCGGGGTGAGGCGGGCGACGACGCGGACCCGCCGGCCCGCCCACGGCTCGGATCGCCGGCGCTCCCCGGCGAGCCTCAGGAACTCGCCGCCCTCATCGTCCTGGCGCCGCAGCGCCGAAGACAGCTCCAGGTTGCCGTGGAACATGGCGTTGGTGAGCGCCTCGTGCAGGGCGATCGACAGGCGGAACTGCCCGGTCTCGTCGGCATCGAGCATGCGCCGGTAGGCGGCGCCGAGATGCTGCACCAGCGGCCCCACCAGGTCGACGTCATTGTCGAGCAGGTAGGTGGTCGAGGTCTCGGTCACGCGGGCGCCCAGCAGCGCGTCGCGGCGCGCCGTCCGCGACACCTCGAAAACCTGTTGGAGCGTCGTGGCCAGGCTGCCGATGATCTCCTGCTTCGGCACGTAGCTCGCCGCCCCCTTGCGCAGGCTCTCGAAGGCGATCATCTCGCTGCCGAAGGCGGTCATCAGCACCACCGGGACCGACGGGTATTGGCGGCGGATCGCCTCGACCAGGCGCAGGCCGTCCATGCGCGGCATGTGCAGGTCGGTGAGGACGACATCCGGCAGCGACCCGACACCGAGGCGCTCGAGCGCCGCCTGCCCGTCACCCGCGCTCTCGATGACGGCGTCGAGCCCCGCCTCGCGCAGCGTCTCGGTGACCAGCACGATGTCCGCCGGGTTGTCATCGACCACGAGGATCGTGGGACGATCCCGGATCATGCCCGCACCCCGTCCGCCGCCGGCAGCGTGAACTTGAAGGTCGCACCGCGGCCGGGCTCCGACTCGGCCCAGAGGCGCCCGCCATTCCGCTCGACGATCCGCCGGCAGATCGCCAGCCCGATGCCGCTCCCCGAGTACTCGTCGCGCCGGTGCAGGCGGGTGAACATCCCGAAGATCGCCTCGAGACCGGCCAGGTCGATGCCGATCCCATCGTCGCGCACCGCCAGCAGCGCCTCGCCGTTCCTGATCCCGCCCGAGACGTGCACGCGCGGCGGGCGCTCGCCGTGGAACTTCACCCCATTGGCGATGAGGTTCTGGAACAACTGCGCCACCTCGGCCGGGACGGCGCGCACCCATGGCAGCGGATCGCGCGTAAAGGTCGCATTCTCGCCCTCGATGAGATCGCGCAGGCAGCCGACGGCGCGGTCGCACTGCAGGCCGGTGTCGCACGCCTCCGGTTCGGTCTTCGACGTGCCGACACGCGACAGGGTCAACAGACCACTTACGAGCGCCATCATCCGGTCGGTGTGGCCGAGGATGGTCTCGAGGAAGCGATCGGCATCGGCATCCAGCCGGCCACGGCAGCGGCGCGCCAGAAGGTCGGCGTAGCTGCGCACCACCCGCAACGGCTCCTGCAGGTGGTGCGAGGCGACGTAGGCGAACTCCTCGAGCTCGGCGTTGCTGCGCTGCAGCTCGAGCGTGCGGTGGGCGAGCGCCCGCTCCGCCTCGACCCGGCGGGTGACGTCGCGCAGCACCGAGACGCCGCCGGTGACGCGTCCGTCGGCGTCGCGCATCGGCCGCGAGTTGATGCTGAGCCAGAGCGCCGACGGCCCGCCTTCGCGGGCGACGAGCAGCTCCTGGTCGTCGACCGACTCGCCCTTGATGGCGCGCACGAGCGGCAGACGCTCGGCCGGGAAGGGCGTCACCCCGTCGGCTTCGCGGAAACCATAGCGCTCCGGCCAGTCGCCCGGCGGGGCATCGACGGGCCCGAGCCCGAGCAGGCGCGCGGCGGCGCGGTTGAACAGGCGCAGCCGGCCGAGGGCGTCCGCCACCGCGACGCCGTCGCTCATGCTGTCGAGGATCGACTCCAGGATGCGGGTCTTCTCCTGCAGGTCGCGCTCGGAACGCGCCAGATCTTCGGCGCGGCTGCGGCTCTCGTCGGCGGTCCGGCGCAGGCGCTCCGACTGCTCGAGCACCGCCCGCTCCTGCATCAGCAGCAGGTGCTCGAGCGCGGCGACCCGTGAGCGCAGCCAGTCGACCTCGGCCGGCGCCGATGGCGCCCCCGCGGCGGTCCTGGAGAGGCCGGCGGCGGCAGGCCGCAGTGCCCGCCAGACGACGCGCGTCCGGACCCCCGGCGCTTCGCGAGGTCACCCACGCCCGCCCTCCGCCGTGAACACCGCCCGCCCGACAAAGGGCAGAAGCGCCATCTTGGCGGACAACGCCAGCGGCGCGAACCGGTTGGCGGTCTCGCGGCTGATCGGCGCGCGCGAGAACAGGATCGTGGCGAACAGATCGCCGGACGGCATGAGCCCGCCGAAGCCGATGACCGACCTCACGGCGTACGGCACCACGAACGACTCCTGCGCCGGCAGCCACGGGCTGCCCTTCGCCTCGGCAACATGGAATACGTTGTAGGTCCGCTGCTCGAGATCGAGAAGCAGCTCGCGGTCGGGCTCGAGCAGCGCCCCGAGGTCGAACCCGCACTGTTGGATCAATTGCGACAGCATCGGGAACTGCGCCAGGAAGGCGGCGCTCATGAACGGGATGACGGCGTGCCGCGCCGACAGGTGGCGGTCGTTCCACTCCGGGCGCTCGCCCGAGGTCGCGAGCAGCGTCAGGCAGCGCGTGCCGCGCCCGGGGCGCTCGCCCGCCATGCGCTCCCTGGCCTCCAACTTGAGCCGCTGCTCCAGATCGTGGTACGGCAGGGTGCCGAACAGCCGCGCCAGCACCAGCTGCCGCTCGCCCCGGGGCCCGGACAGGAACCGCTCGTGGAAATGACCCACGATGCGGCGCGCGACCTCCTCCATGCTGGCGGCGCCGTCGCCGAGCAGGCGGAGGCGGGCACCGCATTCGGTCATGGCGTCGTGGCCGAAATCCGCGAGATCGTAGGTGGTCATGCCTCGGGTCCGTCCTGGCTCACGGCTGAATGCGCCGATTGTGCCACCCTTGGCACCGCGCGGGGAAGCCCCTCGATTACAATGTGGACGCCGTGTCGAGCCCAACCGGATCGCCGCCGATCCCCTGGCACCTGTCGCGCAACGGCGTGGTCGCCGTGGCGACACTCCTCACCCTGGTCGCCCTCGCCGAGAACACGATGGCGCCCTGGGCGCCGTTTCACATCCTGTACGCGGCGCTGGCGACGCTTCTGCCGCTGGCGTGGGGCACCTGGTCCTTCGGCCGCCTGTCCACCGTGCGCCGTTCGTCCTGGGCCCTGGTCGTCTTCTTCCCCGTGGTGCTGCAGGCGGGTGTGTCGGTGTGGGAGGCCGTCCTGTACCCGCGGTTGTGGGGACTGCTCGGCGTCGACTCCGCCACCGCCGCCGGGCCGATGTACTCACTGTCGGCGGCGCTGCCGGCACTGTTCGAGGCGGCCGGCGCGCGGCTGGGCTGGCCCGCCGACCGGGTGCAGTGGCTCTACCTGACGTTCGTGGTCCTGTGGGCCGGTCTGGGTGAGGAACTGTTCTACCGCGGCTACATGCACGGCACGCTGCGGCGCCGGATCGGCCCGTTGCGCGCCGCCGTGGTCTCCTCGGCCTTTTTCGCCATCCGGCATGCGACCCAGCTGGCGCTGGTGAAACCTTACCCGGCGGCGGCCGCGCTGTCGTGGGTCGCCTTCTGCTTCATCGTCGGGCTGGTGCTCGCCTGGCTCTACGACCGTTGCTCGTCGCTGTGGCCGCCGGTCCTGGCGCACTACCTGTTCAATCTCATCCCGATGGCGGCGCTGGCCCTCTCCTGAGCCCGGCCAGGGCACCTGCCTCTTCGGCGATGGCATCGACCGCCTCGTCCACCCGGTCGGCGTGGGTGCGGAACGACAGCACGCACAGCCGCACGACGAAGCGGCCGCCGACGACCGTGCTCGAGAGGAAGACACGCCGGCGCGCGTTGACGCGCCGCATGAGCTCCGCCGCCAGGGCATCGGCGTCGCCGGCGGAAGCGGCGCCGGCGCGCCAGCGGAAGGCGACGATCGACAGCTGCGGCTCGTCGACCATGTCGATCATCGGCAGCCGCCGCAGCCGCTCCCAGGCGGAGCGCGCCAGGGCCAGCTTCTCGGCGATCTGCTCGCGGAACGCCGCCAGACCGTGCAGGACGATCGGCAACCAGACCCTAAGCCCGCGGAAGTCGCGCGACAGCTCCGACGACAGGGCGTGGAAGTCGGGGGCGCCGGCGGCCCCGTGCAGGTCCTGAAGATATCCCGCCTCGCCCCGGTGCGCCGCGCGCAGGGCGGCCGCGTCGCGCACCAGCAGGCAGCCGGTGCCATACGGGAGGAACATCCCCTTGTGCGGATCGAGGGTGATCGAGTCGCACTCCCCCAGCCCCTCGAGGCGCCGGGCGCCCTCGCCAACGAGGCGGAAGAAGCCGCCGTAGGCGGCGTCGGCGTGGACCCACAAGCCGTGCGCGCGGGCGATCGCCAGGATCTCCGGCAGCGGGTCGATCGCCCCGGTGTTGGTCGTTCCGGCGTTGGCAATCACCAGGAACGGGCGGGCGCCTTTGGCGGCGTCCTCGCGCACCATGGCCTCGAGGCTCGCGGGACGCAGGCGCAGCCGCGCGTCGACCGGGACGCGGCGCACCGCCCGCTCCGGAAACCCGGCGAGCCGGGCGGCGCGGCTCACCGAATGGTGCGTCTCGTCCGACAGGTAGAGGGTCCCCGCCAGGAAGTCCTCCGGCAGGCGCGCGACGCGGGCGGTGACCAGCGCCGTCAGGTTCGAGATCGATCCGCCCGAGGTCAGGATGCCGGCTGTGCCCGGGGGACAGCCCATCAGCCCGGCCATCCAGTCGATGGCGGTCGCCTCGAGCGCCGCCAGCGCCGGGGCCGCCGCCGCGACGCCGACGAAGCGGTTGACGGCGCAGGCGATGAAGTCGGCGATCGCCGCGGCCGGGAGGCCGCCGCCCGGGACATAGGCCAGGTAGCCGGGACCTGCGGTCGTGAACGAGCGCCGCACCGCCGGGTCGAGGCGAGCGAGGATGGCGTCGAACGAGGTGGCGCTCTCGGGCGGCGGCTCGCGGAACGACGCCGCGACCTCGGCCGCCGCGTCGGTATCGAACGACGGCTGGTCGGGGAGCGTGTCGATGTGCCGCACGACGTACGCGACGGCGGCGTCGCACAGCCGGCGCAGCTCGTCGCCGGTCGGTTCGAGCGGCCGATCGGGCACGGCTACTTTCCCTGGCTCTGCGGCACGAGAACCAAGGCCGAGGCCCCGGCGGAATTCCCCGACGCGTCGGTGGCGCGATAGGTGGCGGTGTAGGTGCGTCCGTTACCGCCGCCCCCGCGCCGCGCCCGCAGCATGACGATGCGATCCGGCGTCCCGTACGACGCCCCGGCGATCTCGGTCGCCGGATCGGCCCCTTTCGGGTCGTCGATCGCGATCGACGCCAGGATCACCCGCGGCGCCGGGTCGCACAGGTCGCCGACAGCGACGCTGTAGAAGACGTTGCGCAGGCTGCCATCGGGCGGCCAGAGCGTCGCGGGCAGGGCGCGCACGGTGATGCTGGGCGCCACCGTGTCGCGCACCGTGATCGTGACGGTGTCGGTGGCGACCGCGCCCTCGGCGTCACGCACTGTGAGCGTGATCACCCAGGTGCCGAGGGGAATGGTCACGACCGGTTGCGCCCCGGCTGCCGTGCCGAACGGTCCGCTCCATTCGTATGCGAGCGGTCCCTGCTCGGGATCGGCGGAGGCGGTGCCGTCGAGGGTCACGACCGCGCCCGCGGGGCCGGCGCACTCGACTGTCTGGTCATCGCCGGCCGCGGCGCCCGGCGCCAGGTTGGGGCGCAGGTCGAACAGGACCAGGGTCTCCGGACCGGCGCTCGTCAAGGTCAGCATGGCGGCGAAGCGGCCGCCGTTCGAGGCGAGCCGGTCGGTGACGCCCGGCACACCTCCGGGACTCCTGCCCAGCCTGACCCAAGGCAGGTAGAACCCGCCATCGGGTGATGGCCGCCCGGGGCCGAGGAGAGCGACCTGGTCGAACGCCGCGCCCGCCGGTTGCGGCGGGGTCCGGGGCACCGCCAGCAGGAGCCAGTACACGCCTGCCTGCACCTCGTGCACGATCCCTTCGCCGCCGGCGGCCGCCAGGTGCGGGAGCACATCGGTCACGGTGCCCACTCCCGGCAGGGTGTCGCCGGGAGCGATGACCTCGAGCGGGATGCCGCCGGGGCTGTAGTAGGTCACACGCAGCGGCCCCGGTGCCGGCACCGCTTGGAATGCCAGGCGCCCGGACGCATCGCTCGACATCATCCGGAGGGAGAACGGCTGCAGCACGCCCCCCTCGACCGGGTCGCCGGCGCCGAGGACGCGCCGCGCCGACCCGCTGCCGTCCTCAACGAGGGGCGCAGAGTACAACGCCGTCCCGCCCGCCGCGGTGGTCGCGCCGAACAGGATGTTCCCCTCGTCGTCGAGAAGCGGCGGCAATAATTGCCCCGGCACGCCGGTGCGGATCTGGAGGATGGCGCCCGCCCCCGGAATCACGTCGCCGGGCCCGGCGACCCGGCGCAGCGCGACGCCATCCCATCCCAGCAGGACGACGGTCCCGTCCGCCAATACAACCGACAGAACGATGGCGCCACCGGCGTTGACGCGCGACGGCGGCAGGAACCCGGAGACCGGTGATGCCGAGCCGGGCACGGGATCGCCGACCCCCAGGATCCGGGCCAGGGGGCCCTCGCCGGGGCCGAGGAAGAGGAACAGGCTGCTGCCGGTCCCGGTGTCGGGCGTGGCGCTGAGAAACGCGACGATGCCGTCGTCGTTGATCGAATGAAACGACATGAACTCGCCGTCGAAATGCCCGCCCCCGGGCGCGGGGTCGCCATCGAGAGCGATCGCTCTGAGAGGCCCTCCCGGGCGGCGCGCGTAGAGACCGCGATTTCCACCGGTGATGCGACCGTCGAGAATCAGGTCGCCATTCGGGGCCATGGCAGGACCGGCGCCCAGGTAAGGGAAGGGGAACTCGAAGAAGGATACAAACCGGGCCACGCCGGCAACGGGGTCGCCCGCCCGCGCCTCGGCCGTCACCAGGGAGCCGGCGCGCGCGAATATGGCATCGCCTTCGGTGTCGACGGCGGCAAAGACGATCGTCCCGTTCGCCGTCACCGCCGGCGCTGCCTGCAGACTGCCGACGTCGATGAACCCGAACTGCCGGCCGCCGCCGGCGTCACCGCCCTCCTCGGCCACGACCTCCGATTGTGATCTATGGACGTAGACACCGCTGAGGGCGTTTGATCGAACGGCACCGAAGATCACGCCGCCCAGCGGGTCGATGGCCGGCGACAACCCGGTGATCTCCGCGAAGGTGCCCTGGTCGGGCGCGGGGCTTCCCGGCGCCGCCACCGTCTGCGACACCCCTCCCATAACCCGTTGCGCACGGATCGACCCGTCGCTCGACCAGAGGAACGCCACATCGCCCGCGTCGTTGATCGCGGGAGGGGCGATGCCGAGGGGGGCGGAGGGACAAAAAGGCGGAGGCGCGGGCGGAGGTGGAGGTGGGGGATCGGCAAGGGTGGCGAGGGGAAGGCAGGGCGGGACGGGCGCCTCGAAGAGCGCGGTCAGGGCGCCGTCGGCGGCCCGCAGGGCGAGGACGTGCGACGCCGCCGCGGTCTCGGCGTCGAAGACGACGGCGCCGGCGGCGTTCGCGGCCGGCGCCGTGAGGGGCGCCACGAAGGTCGAGGCGCCGAGCGGATCGCCCGTCTGCACCAGGATCTCCGTCGATCCGCCGGGCGCCCGCCGCAGGATGGCCGCCGGCCCCTCGAGCGAGCGCACGCCGAACACGATCCGCCCCGCGCCATCGACGGCGGGGCCGATCAGGTTGATGACCGTCACCGGGCCGCCGCGCAACATCAGGGTCTGACCGCCCACGAACTCGAGGCTCGCCACCCCTCCCAGGGGCGTCACCCTGACGAGAGCGCCGCCGATGGAATCCTGGGCGCCGACGAGCGCCGCGATGGCGCCGCCGCCCGATGCGACCTCCCAGACACCCCGCAGCACACCGAGTCCGGGGATCGGTTCACCGACGTGCACCAGAACGCGAATCTCCCCGCCTTCGGCGAGGTAGAGGGCGTTCCCAAGGGTGTCGACGAAGAGCCGGCCGCCGGTCGGGGTGAGGGCAATACCGCCTCCCCAGGGGCCGCGCACGCGGGCGACGCCCGGCGCCGGGTCCCCGACCCGGGCGATCACGCTCGCGACCGGCTGCGGGAGAGCAATGGCCGGCACCAAGTCCGCGGACGGCGTGGCCGGTGTGGCCGGTCGTGGAATCGCCGCCACGGGCCCGATCCGGGCCGAAGGGAGAATCAGAACAAGGAGGAACGCGGCCAGGTGCTTCAGCTGCGCCATGGGGGCCCCTGCGCGACCCGTATCACTTCGGGCACTATACCGCGAATCTCCACGTCCGGTCGAGGTTTCTGCGCCGTCCGCTGTCGCGAAAGTGCCGCGGCCGATCACGATTCTCGTCGTTGATCCCTGCCTGGTTGGGCGTACATGGAAGGGACGATTCGCAGGAGCCGCCGATGCCCCGGAGCCACTTCACGCTGGCCCATCAGATCGACGCACTGGCGCGTCTCACCTCGGCACCCGCCTCGCTGGTCAAGGAGATCCGGGCGATCTTCGTGCGCCGCGGCATCGCACTCGACAAGGATGCGCTCCCCTATGCCGAGATCCTCGATGAGACTTTCGCGCGTGCCGCCGAAATCGAACGCGACAGCGCCGACGCGCGCGCGGCGTTCAAGACGCTCGAGGAGAACAGCCGTCGCTTCGCCGACGCCTGCCAGGAGCTGTACGGGCACCTGAGATCGATGGAGGACCTCCTGCGCTGCACACCGAGCCCGACCCCGGCTGAAACCGCGAAGCGCCGGCGCCAGGCACGCGACCGGGCCGCCGCCCGCCGCGCCGCCGCCGCCAAGCCCGAGCGGCCCTTCTTCGTCATCCTGACCCCGTCCGACCCGGAGTAGCCGCCGGCGACCGGACCCCGGGGCCGCCCCCGCCCGCGGCGACGGCCGTCGGCCTACACCCCGGTCGCCTCGCAGCAGCCGCGGCCGGCGCGGCAGGCGCGCGCGGTGACCGGCGATTCGTCGGGGCCGATGACGCGCATGGTGCGCAGGCACCAGAACTGCGCCGTCGTCGACAGGTCGGCGGTCTCGAGGGTCTCCTCGATGGTGCCGTAGTAGTAGCGCTTGGTGCGCAAGTGTCTACAGAGGCCCGGCAGACCGTCGTCGGGAAGCGGCTTCGTATCGCTCATGACGCTCCCCCGCCCGCCCCGCGCGCCAGGGTGTCGACCGCCTCGCGGATGAGCCCCTTGGTGAGCGGGACCTTGTAGGCGTTGTGGGGCAGCGGCACCGCGCGCGCCAGCGCGGCGTCGGCGGCGGCCGACGCATTGGCGGCGGTCGGCTCGCGACCGTCGAGCGCCTGCTCCGCCTCTTTCGAGCGCCACGGGATCGGCGCGATGCCGCCGAGCACGACGCGCGGAGAGTACAGCGTCCCGTCGCGCAGCGTCGCGGCCAGCGCCACGCTCGCCAGCGCGAAATCCATGCTGTCCTTCTCGCGGAACTTCAGATAGAGGCTGGCGACCCCGGCGCCGGCCGAGGCCGTCGCCGGGACGGTCACCTCGGTGACGATCTCGGCCGGTCGCAGGGCGGTCTCGTGGTCGAGGCGCGCCTCCGGGAGCAGGTAGAACTCCTCGATCGGCAGCTCACGGCGGCCGGCCGGCGAGGCGCACAGGACCCGCGCCCGGCATGCGACGAGCGCCGGCGCCAGGTCGGAGGGGTGGACGATGAACGACGGTCCGCCGCCGAGGATGGCGTTGTAGCGGCTCTCGCCGTTGACCGTGAAGCAGACATCGCCGCCCTTCTTCAGGCAGCGATGCGCGGCCGATCGGTAGTACCAGCAGCGCGGCCGCTGGCAGAGGTTGCCGCCGACCGTCCCGACATTCCTGATCTCCGGCGAGCCGACGCTCGCCGCCGCCTGGGCGATCGCCGGAAAGTCGCGGCGCACGCGCGGATCGCCGGCGAGCGTTGCGAGGGTCACGAGGGCGCCGATGCGCAGCGTGCCGTCGGCGTCGAAGCGCAGCGCCGACAGGCCGCGCACGGCCTTGAGGTCGACGAGCATCGCGGCCTCGACCAGGTCGTCCTTGAGCTCGCCTATGAGGTCGACACCACCGGCCAAAAGCCGCGCCGTTCCGCCCGGCGCCGCCAGGGCGGCGGTCGCCTGGTCGACCGATTCGGGCTCGATGAAGGCGAAGGGGCGCATCTCAGGCCTCCGCGGGGCGCGCCAGCAGGTCGAGGACGCGCGCCGGAGTGATCGGCAGCTCGCGGACGCGGCGGCCGATGGCATGGCTCACGGCATTGGCGATGGCGGCGGCCGTCGGGACGATCGGCGGCTCGCCCAGCCCCTTGACGCCGACGTTGTTCGCCGGGTCGTAGACATCGGTCAGGATCGGCACGATCTCGGGCATTTCGAGCGTGCCGGCGAGCTTGTAGTCCTCGAGGTTGGCGTTGAGCACCAGACCGGTGTCGTGGTCGATGACACGCTCCTCGAGGAGCGCGGTCGACAGCCCCATGACGACACCGCCGCACACCTGGCTCTCGGCGGTCAGGCGGTCGACGACGCGGCCGCAGTCGTGCGCCGCGGCGATGCGCACCACCCGCACCCGCCCGGTCCAGGTGTCGACCACCACCTCGGCGAACTGCGCCCCGAACAGCTCGATGCCGCGGCCGGGATAGTTCGGCACGCGCGACGCCTGGGCGGCGGCGACCGTGGTCCTCAGGCGGGCCGCCGCCTGCGCGAACGGCATGCGGCGCGCGCCGTCCCGGGTCCGCACCTCGCCGCCGGCCAGGTCGAGGTCGCCGGGCGCGGCGCCGAGCGCCGGCGCCACCGCCGCCAGGAACTTCGTCTTCGCCCCCTCGGCGGCGGCGCGCACCGCCGGGAGTATGGAATTGAGCGTCACACTGCCACCCGACGCCGGCGAGTAGAGCCCGATCGCGGTGTCGCCGAGGCTCACCCGGACGGCGGCCGGCCGGACACCGAGCACCTCGGCGACGATCACCGCCATGGCCGTGCGGGTGCCGGTGCCGATGTCCTGGGTGCCGCAGGCGCACTCCACGGTGCCGTCCGAATGGATGGTGACGCGGGCGTCGGCGGGCGGGCCGCCGTACATCGGCCACATCGCCGTGCCGAGGCCGAGACCGCGCCGCAGCCGGCCGTCCTGGCCGCCGGCCGTCCCGAGCTGCGGCCGCCGGTCCCAGCCGATCGCCCTCGACGCCAAGGCATACTGTGTTTCGAGCGCCTTGGCGGGCTTGGCGATGTAGTTCCGGCGCCGCAGCGCCAGCGGGTCGAGCCCGAGCCGCCCCGCCAGGTCGTCGAGCGCCGACTCGAGCGCGAACGACCCCTGCGGGTATCCCGGGGCGCGGAACGGCGCGGCCGGTCCGGCGTTGGTGTGGACGTCCTGCTCCTCGACGAGGACGTTCGGGCAGGCGTAGATGTTCCAGACCGGGCCGCCGCACCCGGCGCCGCCGGCGATCCCGCCGGTCCCGTACGACCGGAGGTGGATCGCGGTGAGTGTCCCGTCCGCCGCGGCGCCGACACGCAGACTCTGCACGGTCGAAGGGCGGTTGCCGGTGGCGAGGCTCTCCTCGGCGCGGTCGAGCATCAGGCGGACCGGCGCCCCCGCCTTGCGCGCCAGCATGGCGGCGACGACGGCGGCGATGCCGGCGCCGAACTTGGCGCCGAACCCGCCACCGAGGTACTCGCTCACGACCCGCACCTTCGCAGCCTCGATCCCGAAGAACTTGGCGAGATCGTCGCGGCAGCCGAACACACCCTGCGTCGCGGCCCAGACGGTGAGCGCGCCGTCCTTCCAGGCGGCGACCGCGCCGTGGGTCTCGAGGGCGTTGTGCAGCGCCACCGGCGTGCGCCAGATCCCTTCGACCACGACCGCCGCCTGCGCGAACCCCGCCTCGATGTCGCCGCGCTTGCGGACCGCAGCCGGGCGGACGTTGCCGCCGGGGAAGACCGGCGGCGCATCGGGCCGCCGGGCGCCTTCGAGATCGGTGACGTGCGGCAGGATGTCGTAACGCACTTTGACGAGGCGCAACGCATCCTCGGCGACGTCGGCCGACACCGCGGCCACCGCGGCCACCTCGTCGCCGGCGTACAGCAGGCTCCGGGTGCCGGCGGCCGGAGCCTTGGCATCGCCCTCCACCGCCTTCCCCGCTTCGTCGGTCTCGGCGATCGCGGCGAAGGCATCCGGGCGCTCGAAGGTCAGCACCGCGCGCACCCCGCGGAGCCGCTCCGCCGCGGTCGCGTCGATCGCGGCGATGCGGGCGTGCGGGTGCGGCGACCTCAAGATGCGGCCGTGGAGCATCCCCGGCAGCCGCACGTCGCTGGTGTAGCGCGCCCGTCCGCTCGCCTTGGCCAGGCCGTCGAGGCGGGACACGGCGGTCCCAACCACTGAAAGCCGGGCGTCGGCGTCCCAGATCGCCGGCTCGCCGTCCGGTACGACGACCTCGACCTCCTCGAGCCGCCCGTTCTCGCCGATGCGGATCCGGCGCGTCTCGCTCATGACACCCCTCCCTTGCGCCCGGCCGCGGCGAGGACCGCCTCGCAGACGCGGGTGTAGGCGCCGCAACGGCAGACGTGCCCCGCGAGCCCCTCGCGCACCTCGTCGAGCGTCGGGCTCGGCCGGCTCTCGAGGAGGGCGCGGGCGGCGACCACGAAGCCGGGGGTGCAGTAGCCGCACTGCAGCGCGTCCTTCTCGACGAAGGCGCTCTGGATCGGGTGCGGCTTCTCGGGGGTGCCGATGCCCTCGATGGTGGTGATGGCGCGGCCGCGGGCGTCGAGGGCCAGCATCATGCAGGCATACACCGGCCGGCCGTCGACGAGCACGGTACAGGCGCCGCACGAGCCGCGGTCGCAGACCTCCTTGGCGCCGGTCAGCTCGAGCCGGTCGCGCAGCGCGTCGAGCAGGGTCACGCGCGGCTCGACCGAGAGGGTGCGCGACCGGCCATTCACAAGGAGACTGATCGACACCGGCCCCGGTCCGAGGCGGCGCGGCCCGGCCTGCGCCGCGGCGCCCGCCGCGCGCGCGGCGAGCAGCCCGGCGCCGACGACTCCACCGCCGACACCCAGGCCCTTGAGAAAGTCGCGCCGCGAGACGCCGCCCGCGCCATCCGCCGCGTCGCCGTCGACCGCCTCGCCGTCGACCGCGTCGGGGTCCGCCGCGCGGAGATCGTCCGCCGGGTCGCGCTCGTCCTCGGGGCGGTCGTCGCGCTCGTCACGCATCGTCGGTCCTCCGGTTCGTCAGAGCCGCGGCGCGGTCGCGCCCGAGCGCGCCGCCTCCGCGGGCGTGTTCAGGTTCAGCAGGATCACGGGGCTCGTCCACGGGATCTCGAGGACGCGCTCGGGCCGGCGGCGCACGACGGCGCGCAGACCCTCGCTGTCCTCGCCGACGCCGAGCAGCTCGGGAAGGAGCGAGCCGTGGAAAAGCGGCGGATGACCCCGCCGTCCCTCGAAAACCGGCACCAGGATCAGCCGCGGCGCATCGGCGCGCGGCAGGCCGGGGGCGGTGCCACCCCATTCGCCCGCCGCCGCCGCGAGCAGCGCATCGACGAGCCCGGTCTCGAGGGGCTGGTCGACCGCCGCCACGAGAATCGCGTCGGGCGGGCCGAGGAGCGCGCCGAGACCGACGCGGATCGACGCGCTCCGGCCCTCCTCGGGCCGCGGGTTGCGCACGGCACGCGCCCTCCAGCCGGGACGGAAGCGCGGCGCGACCATGGGGAGCAGACGCGGGGCCTCGTTCCCGAGGACGACGATGCACTCGTCGATGCGGCTTCGGTGCAACGCGTCGAGCTGGTGGGCGATGAGCGGCCGCCCGCGCCAGTCGACGAGCGCCTTGGGGGAGCCCATCCGGCGCGACTCGCCGGCCGCGAGGAGGATCGCTACGGAACGCATGGCCGCCTGACCATCGGGATCGACATCGCCCCCCCCGCGAACGCGGCCAGTCTCCCACATCACCTCGGCTCCTTCAAGGCGCGATCAGGACCGCTTGTCGATCTCGACCCAGGGGCGATCGGGCGGCCCGATGTACTCCTCGAGCGGCCGGATGAGGCGGTTGTCGGTGTGCTGCTCGATCACGTGGGCGATCCAGCCGGGCAACCGGCTGCAGGCGAAGATCGGCGTGAACAGGTCCATGTCGAAGCCGAGCATGAAGTAGGTCGAGGCGGCGTAGAAGTCGACGTTGGCGTTGAGGTTCTTGACCTCCTTGCAGGTCGCCTCGATGACCATCGACATGCGGTACCACTTTTCCTGCCCGGTCGCCTGCGCCAGCTGCGCCGACAGGTCACGCAGGTGGATCGCCCGCGGGTCGATGGTCTTGTAGACGCGGTGCCCGAAGCCGGGGATCTTCTTCTTCTGTTCGAGTTGCCCGCGCACGTGATCGGCGGCGCGCGCGACGTCGTCGATGGTGCGCAGCATCACCATCACGTCGTGGTTGGCGCCGCCGTGCAGCGGGCCCTTGAGCGTGCCGACCGCCGAGGTGATGGCGGCATGCAGGTCGGCCATGGTGCCGGCGGTGACCCGGGCCGCGAAGGTCGAGGCGTTCAGTCCGTGGTCGAGCTGCAGGATCATGGCGACATCGAGGGCGCGCGCCTCGAGATCGGTCGGGCGGCGGCCGTGCAGCATCCACAGAAAGTTGGCGGCGTGGCCGAGCGCCGGGTCGGGCCGCAGCGGGTCCTTCCCCTTGCGGACCCGTTCGTGCATGCAGACCACCGTCGGCAGCTGCGCGGTGAGCCGCGCCCCCTTGCGCAGATTGGCCTCGCGGGTCGACTCGTGCACGTCGGGGTCGCCGATGGCCATGGCCGACACGGCGGTGCGGATCAGGTCCATCGGCGACGCGTCGCGCGCGTGGCGCTGCACCAGGTCGGCGATCGCCGGGGAGAGACCGCGCTGCGACGCCAGGGCGCGGCGCGTCCCGTCGAGCAGCGCGCGGTTCGGGAGCTCGCCGTACCAGAGAAGATGCGCCGCCTCCTCGAAAGTGGCGTGCCGGGCGAGATCCTGGATGGCGTAGCCGCGGTAGCCGAGAAACCCCTTCTCGCCGTCGATGCGGCTCAACCCGGTGCGCGCCGCGACGACCCCTTCGAGCCCTTCCTTGGCGAACATGCTGTCGTTCCTTCCCGGGCCTTCGGTCGGCCCCAAGGCGGCCCGCCGGCCGGCCACCGAAACACCCCCCCGCTGGATGACCCGCTTATTATAATGAGCGCTGCAACCGGCAGGGAGGTCGATATGGGATTCGCGGACAGTGGCCTCGGCCCGGGCGACCTGCGCGAGGCGCGCGCCCGGGTGGCGCGCGGGGCGCGGACGACGCCACTTCTTCCCTCGGAGAGCCTGACCGCGCGCTTCGGCCACCCGATCGCCCTGAAGTGCGAGAACCTCCAGGCCGGCGGCGCGTTCAAGATCCGCGGCGGCACCAACTTCGTCGCCCGCCTCGGCAGAGCCGAAGCCGGCCGCGGCCTCATCACCTACTCCTCCGGCAACCACGCCATCGCGGTGGCGCTGGCCGCCCGCCGCGCCGGTTGCCCCGCCGTGGTCGTGATGCCCGAGACCGCGCCGCCGCTCAAGCTGGCGCGCGCGCGCGACCTCGGCGCCGAGATTCACCTCGCCGGCACGACGTCGCTCGATCGCCGCGCCCGCGCCGAGCAGATCCAGCGCGAGCGCGGTCTCACGATGGTGCCGCCCTTCGACCACCCATGGATCATCCAGGGCCAGTCGACCTGCGGCACCGAGATCCTGGAGCAGTGGCCCGAGGCCGGCGTCATTCTCGTGCCGGTCGGCGGCGGCGGCCTGCTGTCGGGGATCGCCCTGGCCTGCGCCTACCATCGCGCCGGTCTGCGCGTCATCGGGGTCGAGCCCAAGGGGGCGGCGAAGATGTCGGCGTCGCTGCGGGCGAAGGCCCCGGTGACCCTGGCGTCGGTCGGCTCGCTCGCCGACGGCCTTCTTCCCAGCCGCCCCGGCGACCTGACCTTCGCCATCGCCCTGCGCTTCGTCGAGGATGTCGTGACCGTCGCCGACGACGCCATCGCCGAGGCGGCGCGCCTGCTGCTGCGCGACGACCACCTGCTGGTCGAATGGAGCGGCGCGGTCGGACTCGCGGCCCTCCTCACGGGAGCGGTCAGGACCGGCAACACTCCGACCGTGTTGGTGCTCAGCGGCGGCAACGTCGAGCCGGCCGACATCCTCTCCGGCCATCCTCCCCGGCGCTAGACGGAGCGTGCGGGGCGTCCGTACCTGTGACATCCGCAGCATGCTAGACTCGGCGGACCCGGAGGAACCGATCGATGCCCCGTGACCTGGCCAGGCGCTCCGAGCGACGCGATCGCGGCTTCACCCTCATCGAGCTGCTGATCGTCGTGACGATCATCGGCATCATCGCGGCGCTCGCGATCCCGAATCTCCGGGACGCCATGGATCGCGCCCGGCAGAAGGCGACCATGTCGAACATGCGCAGCATCGGCAACGCCCTCGAGTTGTACTCGGTGTCCAACAACACCTATCCGCGCGGCCTGAGCGACGCCGGCGGGGCGGCGCTCTCCAGCGTTCTGTCGCCGGTGTACATGCGCACCGTGCCGCCGACCGACGAATGGAACAACCCCTGGCACGTCGATACCAACGCCACCGGCAGCCAGTACACCATCGTCAGCCATGGCCGCGACGGGCAGCCGGGCAGCAACAGCGGCGGGTCCACCAGCGGCATCGACTGCGACATCATCTACACCAACAGCTCCTTCTATCAGTGGCCCGGCGGCCAGCAGCAGTGACCCCGGGCACCGGCGCGTGCCTGTCTGCCCCGTTCCGGCGCCACTTGAACCACGCACGGCCATTGGATTAGAATCGCGCCGACTCGACCCAATGACGCATCGCATCAGACCCGCGCCAGGGCGCTCCCTGAGCGGGTTTTGGGGGACGATTGTCGGCGCAACCGAAAGAGACCGCCGATCCCGGCCAGGACGATTCGGTCCTCCCCCCGGGATGGCGCGACGGTACCGGTTTCTGGCTGCCGCTCGGCTACGACGACCCGGGCACGCTGGTGCGCCGGCGCCGGACCCGCGGTGGGCGGCCGCCGGCCGGCGACGCCGATACCAGCCCCGTCACACCAACCTGAGGCCGCAACGACACCGCCTCGACATCCACGCAGGGAAGGGGATCGCTGATGGACACGCCGCACGCGGCCGCCGCCACCGGGGACATCCAGGGCGCGGTCACCGCCATTCTCGAGGAGATGACCGGCGAGTGGGACACCGGCTACTCGGGCCGCATCGGTCCTGACACCTGCCTGATGAAGGACCTCAGCTTCGAGTCGATCGACATCGTGATGCTGATCGTCGCCATCGAGGAGAAATTCGGGACGAAGGGTCTGCCGTTCGACACACTGCTCCTCGTCGACGGCCGCTATGTCGAAGATCTGAAGGTCGCCGAAATCACCGGGTTCCTCGCCCGCCACTTCCAGGGTGGCCCGGCCGCCTGAACCCGCCGGACGCGGACCTGCGACCGGTGTCCGGCGGCCGCCTGCGTGGCGCGCCGGCCTATGGGATCCACGACCAGACCTCGACCCGGCACCAGCGTACCAGCGGCCTGAAGACAACGTCCCAGAGCGGCCGGTAGCCGGTGGCGATCTTGGCGTAGCCGGTCATCCCCGACTTCAAGGTCCCGTCGGGGTTCGGGATCTCCGTCAGCACGCGCACGACGCGCGACGCCGAGCCGTCGTCCCTGGCGACCGTCGCGGTCGCCGTCTCGACCGTCGCGCGCTTCGCCACCGGGGCGATCATCACGACACGGCCGACGATCGGCGTCCGGTGGAGCCCCCAGGGGGCGATCTCGACCGTCGCGCCGGGGCGGATGTCCGCCATGTCCTGCTCCGGCACGGAGACCTCCGCCTGGATGATGCGCCCGTCCTCGATCGTCGCCACGAGGTCGCGATCACCCGGCTCCATGTAGGTGCCGACCAGTTCCTCGACCCGCGGCGTCACGACGCGTCCGTCGATCGGGCTGAGCAGCGTCGTCTCGTCGACGTCGGCCTGGTAGTTGTCGACCAGGACCTGGAGACCCTCCATCTCCGCCCTCTTGGCCCTGACGAGCGCCGGCCGCACCTCGCTCCCCACCAGCGCCAGGTCGGCCTTCGCCTCCTCGAGCTTCTTCTCGTCGACATCGCGCTGCCACAGGGCGTTCTCGTAGTCCTTCTGTGCCACCAGGCTGTCGGAGTACATCCTGGTGACGCGATCGGCCTTGGCGCTGCTCCATCCCAGCTGCACCGCGGCGGTCCTGACGTCGGCCAGCGCCGCCTCGACCAACTCCGGCTTGCGGGTCGCCTCCAGGAGGCTGAGCTCATCCTGGATCTTCCTCAGGCGCGCCAGGGTCGCCTGCAGGTTCTTGTCGTGGACGCGGGCGGAGACGCGGGCGATCGGCTGGCCGGCCTTGACTTCCTCCCCCTCGCGGACGAACACGGCCTCGATCAGTCCCTCGACCTCGACGCGCACCTCGGCGCGGCTGGCCGGCAGGAGGCGGAACAAGCCGCCGGTCCTGTAGGGGTACGGGAGGCACAGGATGCCGACGAGGGACGCCGGGATCGCCAGGCGGGCGGTCCAGCGCAGCAGGCCGCCGCGGGGATCGAGCAGCCAGCGCACCGGCGCCATCCGCCCCAGCACCTCGACGAGCGGCTTGTGCACCAGGAACAGGATCAGCGCCAGGGTACCGAGGGCGCCGCGCCCCTCGTACAGGGGGATCAGGTTTTCCCAGACGTAATAGGCGATGAACCCCAGGTGCAGCGCCGCGTATCCGAACACCAGGAGGCCGTAGACGACGAACCAGCGCCGCTCGCGCGTCGTGAACACCTCGCTCGGCCGGCGCAGCGTCGCCCAGGACCCGAAGGCCGCCAGGGCCCGCTCCCTCAGGCGCGGCACCTCGATCCAGTTCACCAGCAGCCAGTACCCGTTCATCTTCACCAGCGGGTTGGCGACGAACAGGAAAAACCCCAGGAAGGTCGCTGCCGAGAGGACCAGCCAGAGGGTGTTCGGCAGGCCGCCGGGGCGGGTCACGAACCAACCGATCGTCGACAGCGACCACACGACCACCTGGTAATAGAGGCCGGCGGCGATCCCCCAGAACCGTTTGTGTTTGTCGGGGATCCAGACGGCGTCGCTCCAGTCGCAGTGCACGACCGGCAGGAGGTAGTAAAGGACCGCGATGCCGATGTCCGCCACGCGCCGGCCGTAGCGCTTGCACATGACGCCGTGCAGGATGAGCCTCGGGCTGTGCACCAGAAGGCAGGACGCGATCACGAGGAGCAGGAAAAAACCGATCGACGCGTTGCGCAACACCGCGGCGAGAAATTCGCCGAAGTGCAGCACGTAGATCGACGCCCCCCAGAGAAACGCCGCGGCCCAGAGCAGGTGCATCGGCCAGGAGAACAGCCACCCGAGCCGCCGGCTGAGCGCCGTGATGAACCGGTCGCCCGCCAGCAGCGGGAAGCTGTGCCACGGCAGGAAGACCTCCGGGTCGAAGTACTCGGCGAAGGTGCGCCGCCGCGGGCCGCGGGGGATTTCGGCGAGCATCCCCTTGCGCGCCAGTTGCTCGACGAAGACGTCCAGGTTCTCCCGGCTGAGGCGCGCGCCGAACCGGGCCTCGAACCGGGCGCCTATCTCCGCGGGCCCCGACTGGCCGTCGAGCTGGCGGCAGAGGAACGCCCCCTCCTCGCCGAACTCGAAGATCTCGAACGTCGCGGGGTCGCGGACGTAGTGCGTCGACGGCCGCCCCTTCAGGCCGAGCCGGACGATCGGCAGATCGGGCCGGAATCGCGGCAGCGGGTCGCGCCAGCCGGTGAACGAATCGCTCATCGGCGCTGCGGCGCTCTTGCTAGGGGATCCAGTACCATACCTGGACCATGCACCAGCGGATGATCGGGCGGAAGAGCACGTCCCAGACCGAGCGCGTTTCCGTGCCGATCTTGGCGTAGCCTGTCATGTCGGTCTTGAGCAGCCCGTCGGGGTTCGGGAGCTCGGTGATGACGCGGACGACCTTGTAGGTCGAGCTCGACACCGCCACCTGGGCCGGCCCCTGGTCCTGATCGTAGACGGTGGCCGAGCCGGCGTCGTCCGTGTTGGTGCTGGCCACCGGCGCGATGCTGATCACCTTGCCGAGGAAGGTCCGGTTGAAGTAGGCCCATGGGACGACCTTCACCGTCGCGCCGACACGCACCGCGCCCGCATCCTCTTCGGGGACTTCGACGACCGCCTGGATGGTGCGCGAATCCTCGACCTGCACGATCAGGTCGCGCTGCCCGGGCTTGAGATAGGTTCCTGCCAGCTCCTGGACGCGCGGCGTGACGATCTGGCCGTCGATCGGGCTGGTCAGGTCGGTGCGCTCAACGTCGACTTTGTAGTTATCGACCAGCGCCTCGAGACTGCGGACCTCGGCGCGCATCGCGTCGACCTGTTCCGGCCGGGCGCCGCTGCGCACCAGATCGAGGTTCGCCTGCGCCTCGGACAGCTTGGCCTGGTCAAGGTCGCGCTGACGCAGCGCGTTCTCGACGTCCTGGTCGGAGACCAGCTTCTGCCGGTGCAGCTCGGCGTAGCGCTTGGCGCGCGGGCCGCTCCACGCCAGGCTGGTCTGGGCGGTGCGGACATCGGCGATCGCCCTGTCGACCTCCTCGGTCTTGGGGCCGGCCTCCAGAAGCGCGAGCTGCGCCCGGGCCTCCTCGAGACGGGCGACCGTCGCCTTGAGGTTCTTCTCGTGGGTGCGGCCGGCGATCCGGGCGATGGGCTGCCCCGCATTCACCCACTCCCCTTCGCGCACCATGACCGCCTCGACCAGTCCCTCGACCTCCGAGCGGATCTCGGCGCGCTTGACCGGCAGGAACTGAAAGCGACCACCGATCTGGTACGGATACGGGATGAACATCGCCCCGACAATGATCCCGATGAACCCCAGCCACAGGGCGTAGCGCAGTGCTTTCCGCCACCACGGCCGGCCGGCCGGGGCGGCGGCGCGCTGTCCGAGGTCCGCCGAGCGGGCCGTCCCCCCGGCGGCGGCCGGGCGGACTCCCGGGGCAGATCTCGGCCCTGGTGCCGTCATCGCCATGGTCGACCCCCTCTTAAAAGGTGCGTCCTAAATACGCCAGAAGTGCTGATGTGTCAAGCGCTTCCTCATTGTCGTCACCGGCGCCGGCGGACAACACTTTGGTGATCGCCTCGGGCGCCGGGGGTTCCGTGAGCGAGCGGAGCCCTCAGGCTACCGCCCGAGGGCTCGAGGGGGCCGCGTGCGTTTCTGCGAGACGCCCCCCCCCCGGCCATCCCCAGGGAGTGTGTCCGAGTCATGGCATGGGTCCTACACACCAGCCGCGCCGGCCAGGAACGCCATCGCCCACCCGCCGTTACGAGTGCCGGTTTTTTCGCGCGTCTCGGCGATTTTCCGACGCGAGCCGGGTACATTCTCGGCAGGAGTGATGTTCCCGTCGGCAGGGGGAAAGCAGTAGACGGGCGAACGGCATCGGCGTATATACTAGCGACAAGTTACAGGCAGTGTTCGCGACCGGCATGCCCATCCGCATTCGATCCCGGTGGGACAGATATAGCCATATCCGGTTGCGTCCATGACTCCAGCGAGGGGGGCGGAGTGCCGAAGATCGTGCTCAACGGCGTTGGACTGAACTACAGGAGCGTCGGCCAGGGGCCGGATGTGATCCTGGTTCACGGTCTCGCTGCCAATCTCGCCTTCTGGCGCCTGGCGGCGATGCGCCTGCTCGCCTCGCGCTTTCGCGTCACGGTCTACGATCTGCGCGGCCACGGCTACAGTGACATGCCGCCCGCGGGCTACACCGACGCCGACCTCGCCTCCGACCTCAAAGGGCTGATCGACGCGCTCGGCATCACCAGGGCGCACCTGGTCGGGCACAGCTACGGCGGGGCGGTCGCGTTGCGCTACGCCCTCGACAACCCGGGACAGGTGGCGAGCCTGACGGTCGTCGACACCCGCATCCCGAACCTGCAGCCGACGCTGCGCAAGAGCGAGTTCCCGCACTGGGAAATCTGGCGGCAGCGTTTCCAGGAGGCCGGCTTCGACGTGAACGACGAGCAGGACCTCGACTTCGAGATCCTCGAGGCCTTCGACGATCCGCGCTGGCGCGATCTGCGACGCAGCCTGGGCGGCGCGCGCTTCTTCGTGCCGTTCGAGGGGTTGAATGGCGGACAGCGCGGCATCAAGCGCTGGCGCGGGCTGCTCGAGACGACCACGGCCCGCGAGGATCTCCGCCAGTATCGGGGGCCCGGGCCGGCGGCGGTGTCCGGGCTGCGGTTCCCCGCTCTGGCCTTCTACGGCGAGTACTCGCACTGTCTGGCGAGCGGACGTGGCATTGTCGAGCGCGTTCCCGGCTGCCGCCTGGCGGTCTGCCCCGAGGGCGGTCATTTCTTTCCATTCGTGCACCCGCAGCGCTTCGCCGAGACCGTGCAGCAGTTCATCGACGACACCGAGGGCGTGGCGCGGCAGGCTGCCGGCGCCACGCGCCTGCCGCTCGCCACCGGCGCGCCCGTCGCTGCCGCCGGGACCGGCGCCCACGGCCTCTCGGCTTCGGGCGCGGGAGAGGATTCATGAAGAAACGCATCCTGCTCGTCAGCCCCAGCGCCAGCAACGAAGCACTCTGGGTCACCGGTGACGAGGAGTTGCGCGGCTGGTCGATGAACAACTTCGTGCCGCTCGGCGTCGCGACCGTCGCCGGTCTCACCCCGACCGACGCGTTCGAGGTGCGAATCTGGGATGAGCTGATCCACGGCGCTCTGGACGGCGACGGGTACGCCCGCCTCCCCTGGCGCCCCGACCTCGTCGGGGTCACCGGCTACAAGGCGCACATCGAGCGCTGCATCCAGGTGGCGCAGGTGTTCCGCGCCCAGGGCATACCGGTCGCCATCGGCGGCCCGGGGGTGTCGGCCTCTCCCGGGGAGTACACCGCCCACTTCGACCACCTGTTCATCGGCGAGGCCGAGGAGACCTGGCCGCGCTTCCTTCAGGACCTGCTGGCGGGCGTGCCGAAAGCCGAGTACCGGCAGATCGAGAAGCTCGACCTCGGCACGAGCCCGATGCCCGACTGGGACAGCATCGCAACCGACATCCCCAAGTACGCGTTCGGCGGCGTGCAGACGACCCGCGGCTGCCCGTTCGACTGCGAGTTCTGCGACGTCATCTACCTGTACGGGCGCCGGGCGCGCCACAAGCCTATCCCGCAGGTGCTCGAGGAGATCAGGCGGCTCGAGAGCCTCGGAGTGCAGAACATCTTCTTCGCCGACGACGAGTTCATCGGCGACCGCAAGTACACCAAGGACCTGCTGCGCCAGCTCATCCCGCTCAACAACTCCTTCGCGCGCCCGCTCACCTTCTCGACGCAGGTGACCATGAACCTGTCGAAGGACGACGAGCTCCTGGAGCTGGTCTCCGACGCCAACTTCGACCTGGTGTTCATCGGCATCGAGACCCCGAACAAGGAGTCGCTGCGCGAGACCCACAAGATGCAGAACATCCGCGAGGACCTGGGCGGGGACGTGCGCAAGATCCTGTCCTACGGCATCTCGATCCGCGCCGGCATCATCGTCGGTTTCGATCACGACGACACCGGCATCTTCGACGAGGTGTATGACTTCATCCAGGCGGCGTACCTTCCGAGCCTGGCGATCAATATGCTCAAGGCGCCGCTCGGCACGCGGCTCTGGGCGCGACTGCGGCTCGAAGGGCGGGTCGTGTCGCTGAACAACCTGGCGGGCAAGGGCCATCCGCGCACCTACACCAACATCCTGCCCAAGGGCATGACGCGCGCCGAGCTGGTGGAGGGGTACGGCCGGCTGCTAGAGCGGCTGAGCCGCTGGGAGGCATTCGGCGACCGCCTGCGCGGGTTCATCACGACCATCCGGAGGGTCCCCCGTGTCGGCGAGGAACCGCTGCCGATCGAAGAGGTGCGCGGGCTCCCCGACCGGCTCGGCCTGACCGGCGAGACCGCCGCGATCGTCCGCGGCCTGCTCGAGCTCACGGCCGAGCGCGCCCCGTCCCTGCTGCGGCGCGTGAAGCGCCTGGTGGTCCAGCATGCCAGCTACCAGCGCACGCTGGCGCGCCTCGAAGAGCAGATCGCCCGGCAGGTCGAGCTCGAGCGCACGCCGGGCATCGAGTTCGATCTCGACGACCGGGCGATCCCCCTGCCGGCGGAGTTCCGCACGGCCTACCACCGCGTCTTCCCCGACGTCCACAGGCGCGTGTGGCTCAACCTCCAGGATCGCAGGAAGACGCCCGAGGCGCTGGCCGAGGTCTTCGTCGATTTCCTGGTCCGCTGGGGCGACGACTTCACCGGGCTCGAGTCCTATCACATGGAGTTCCTGAAGGAGCTCGCCGACCGCACGTGCGCCAAGTTCAACGGGGTGCCTCCGGATACCTTCGTGCCGATCGAGGCCGACGAGGGGGTCGAGGTGCCCGACGTGAAACGCATGCGTCTCGGCGACGACGTCCTCAGGACGGTCGACCAGGAGCTGCTCCGTTTCACGCGCGCGCGCGAAACCGCGGCGACGGCGGGTTGAGACATGCGGGTGGGTGAAGTGGACCAGGAAGCGACGACCGGGCTGCAGCTCAAGGACCTCGGGAGCGGTGCGGCGGCGAACCTCGCCATGGCGCAGGCGCTCCTCACCCAGGGCCTGTACGCCGACGCGGCCCAGGCGGTCGAGTCCGCCCTGCAGCTCTCCCCCGAATTGCCGGAGGCCTGGCTGCTGCTGGCGCGCATCCACACCGCGCAGGGGCGCTACGAGGAGGCGGCCATGGCCTACACCACCTCGCTCTCCGGGGCTCCCGACAACTCGTGGGCGCGGGTGATGCTGGCGTACACCTATGTCGAGCTCGGCCGCATCGACGACGCGATCCGGGAGTGCGAGACGGCGATACGGCGCGAGCCGACCTTCGCCCCCGCCCACCTGACCCTGGGGAACCTGCACTTCGAGCGCCATGACCACACTGCGGCCGAGCCCGCCTACCAGGAGGCGCTGCGCCTGAACCCGCAGCTCGGCATGGCGCGGCTCCGGCTCGCGGCCATCTACGCGGCGCGCGGCGACCGGGCGCGGGCCATCGAGGAGTCGAGCCGCCTGCTGCGCTTCCAGCCGCAAAGCGCGATGGCGCGCGTGATGATGGGCGATCAGCACCTCGAGGCCGGCGACCCGGTGCGCGCCGTCGCCGAGTACCGCGCGGCCACCGGCATCAACCCGGCCTTCGGGCTGGCGCACCACAAGCTCGGCACGGCGTTCTTCGCACAGGGGCGCTACGCCGAGGCGATCGTCGAGTACAAGATCTCCCTGCGACTCAACACCGAGGCGCCCGTATCGCACCACCAGCTCGGCCGGGCGTACGCGGCGACCGGCGCGCTCGAGGAGGCCGTCCTCGAGTTCCGCGCCACCCTCGCTGCGGAACCGACGCGGGCGGCCGCCTGGCTCGACCTGGCGGCGGTCCTCGTCACACTGGGGCGCGACGACGAGGCGGACGAGGCCCGCGCCCACGCCGCCCGACTCGATCCCGGCACGGCCACGCCGCCGAAATCCGGCGCCAACGAGAGCCCACGATGAACCAGACGTTGCGCGGCCCCGACACGGCCGCGATCAATCAGCGCTACGACGAGCTGTTCTACGCCCGCCGCATGAGCGAGTTCAGCGGCCGTTGGGGCAACTTCGGCTACTGGACCGAATCGACACGGACACAGGCCGAGGCGTGCGAGAACCAGATGGAGAAGCTCCTGTCACACATCCCGGTGCGCGAGGGGCGGATCCTCGACGTCGCCTGCGGCATGGGTGCCACCAGCCGGCACCTGGCGCGCTACTGGGGCCCCGGGCAGATCACCGGGATCAACATCTCCGAGAAACAGCTCGCCACCTGCCGCGAGATGGTCCCGGGCGCCACCTTCAGGATCATGGATGCCGCGCACATGGAGTTCGAGGACGCGTCATTCGACAACATGGTCTGCGTCGAGGCCGCGTTCCATTTCGACACCCGGGAGTCGTTCTTCCGCGAGGCGCTCCGGGTGCTCAAGCCGGGCGGGACTCTGGCGCTTTCGGATGTCCTGCTGACCCGCGAGGGGGCCCGGACGCGCCTGGTGTGCACCGAGAAGAACCACCTCGACACGCCGGCGGAGTACGCCGACCTCTTCCGGCGCTGCGGGTTCGAGGCGGTCGAGGTGGTGGACGTCACCGAGGAGTGCTGGAACCGGCACTACCGGCACCTGGTCCTCTACGCCCACGAGATGCTCCTCAAGGGCGAGATCGAACTGACCGAGATGCAACAGTACCTGGCGGCGACCTACAAGCGCGTCCCCGACATCATGAACTACCTGCTGGCAGCGGGGCGCAAGCCGAAGGCGACGTCGCCCGGGGCGAGGTAGGGGGGCGAAGGGTGACATCCGCCGCGTTGTCGCAGATCAAGGTCATCGACCTGTCGCACCACATCGCCGGGCCGTACTGCACCAAGCTGATGGCCGGGTTCGGCGCCGAGGTGATCAAGGTCGAGCCGCCGTCCACCGGCGACGCCCTGCGCCGCGTCGGGCCGTTCCACAAGGACATCGAGAGCGTCGAGACCAGCATCCCGTTCCAGTGGTTCAACACGGGCAAGAAATCGGTCACCCTGAACCTCAAGAGCCCCCGGGGCGCAGACCTTCTCAAGCGCCTGGTGCGCGACGCCGACGTGCTGGTCGAGAATTTCGCGCCGCGCGTGATGCCCGGCCTCGGCCTCGACTACGAGACGCTCAGCCGGGTGAACCCGCGCCTCGTCATGACCTCGATCTCCGGCTTCGGCCAGTCGGGCCCCTACCGCGACTACGAGGCGGACGAGATGCAGGTCGAGGCCCTGAGCGGCATGATGCAGGTGACCGGCGATCCGCAGCGGCCGCCTCTCAAGGCCGGCCCGGCCGTGGTGCAGTACTCGGGCGGGCTGCACGCGTATAGCGGGACGCTCATGGCCCTTCTGCAGCGGCGCGTGACCGGCCGCGGCCGGCATGTCGATGTCTCGCTCATGGACTGCGGCCTCGAGAACATCGAGATCGTCCTCAGCAACTTCCTCCAGGTCGGCCGGACGCCGAAGCGCGGGCCCGGGCCGATGCTCCCCTGGGGGCTGTACCGGTGCCGCGACGGCTATGCCGCCGTCCTGGCGATGCCGCAGCGCCACTGGCGCCGCGCCGGTGAGATCTTCGACGACCCGCGGCTGTTCGAGGACCGTTTCGCCCACGTGCTCGACAGGATGAAACACCGGCACGAGTATGATCAGATGCTCGAGCCGTGCGTGCGGGCCCGCTCGCGCAAGGAGATCTTCGAGGAGGGCCAGGCGCGCCGCCTGGCGTTCGGGTACCTTGCGAGCCCGGCCGAGGCGCTCGAGTCGCCACAGCACGCCGCGCGCGGTTTCTTCGCGGAGATCGACCACCCGGTGGTCGGCCGTCACCGGCAGTGCGGCGCGCCGTTCAGGATGGCGGCGACGCCCTGGCGCGCCGCCCGGGCGCCGCTGCTCGGCGAGCACAACGACGCCGTCTACGGGACGGCGCTCGGGCTCGGCGCGGCCGAAATCCAGGGCCTGCGCGGCGAGGGGGTCATCTGATGAACGGCCTGCCGCTCGAGTCCCTGCGCGTCGTCGACCTGTCGCACGCCTGGGCCGCGCCCCACTGCACGCGCCTCCTGGCCGACTACGGCGCCGAGGTGATCAAGGTCGAATATCCCCGTCGCCTGTGCATCCTGCGCGGCGCCCGGCGCGACGAAGGGCTGTACGACCGCCAGCCTGCATGGGGGCAGGTCAATCGCAACAAGCTCTCCGTGACCATCGATCTCGGGCGCCCCGCCGACCGCGACGCGCTGCGCGACCTCATCCGGCTGGCCGACGTCGTGGTCATGAACTCGCGCCCCGGCTCGCTCGACCGGCACGGCTTCGGCCCCGCCGATCTCGAGCGCCTGAAGCCCGATCTGGTCATCCTGTCGATGCCGGCCTTTGGAACCACCGGGCCGTGGTCGTCGTTCGCCGGCTACGGCGCCATTTTCGAGGCGATGAGCGGCATCCAGAGCCTGACCGCCTACGACACCGAATCCAAGCCGGCGCGCATCAAGGAGATCGACACGCTCAACGGGGTCGTCGGGGCATGCGCCGTGATGACGGCGCTCGTGCACCGCGCCGAGACCGGCCGCGGCCAGCACATCGACCTGTCGCAGCTCGAGGCGGCGACGCACGCGACCGCCGGCGAGCACATGCTCGAGATGGTCATGAACGGCCGGCACACCCTGCCGCTGGGCAACCGCCATCCGCATTTCGCCCCGCAGGGGTGCTACCGTTGCGCCGGCGAGGATCGCTGGATCGCCATCACCGTGCGCAGCGACGAAGAATGGCGCCGTTTGGCGGCGGCGCTGGGGCAGCCGGGGTGGGCCGCCGATCCGCGCTTCACGTCGGCGGCGGAGCGCCGCCGGCATCACGACGAGATCGACCGGCTGATCGAGGCCTGGACGTCGACCCGCGACCACCGCGAGGCGATGCACACCCTGCAGGACGCCGGCGTCGCGGCCGGCGCCGTCCTCGACCTCGAGGAGATCGCCCGGGACCGTCACCTCGACGAGCGGCGCTACTTCACCGAGCCGCAGGCGGCCCCCGGGACGCGCTACATGGGGATGCCGATCCGCCTCGCGGGTTCGGTGCCGCCCGTCGTGACGCCGGGCCCCCGGCTGGGGGAGCACAACACCCGCGTCCGCAGCGGGCTGCTCGGCCGTCCCGACAACGAGATCCCGGTCATCGGACCGGACGACATAGGACTTGCGTACGACCCGGAATGATGAACGCAACGGCAGCACAACAACGGATGGTCAAGGAGCTGCAATGAAGAGGATACTGCTGGTCGCACCAGTACAGATGCGATTCGAGCTGACGCAGGACGATTCGCTCATCAGGCTGCCTTACGCTCGCGCGAAGGCATTTCTCGTACCGCTGCACATCGCCACCATCGCCGCCCTGACGCCGGACGAGTTCTCCGTCGAGCTGTGGGACGAGTCGACGTCCGGCCCGGTCACCGACACCGACGTCACGCGGTACGACCTGGTGGGGATCACGGGGTACACCGCCCACCTGCCGCGGGCCAGGGAGATCGCCCGGCACTGCAAGGAGCACGGCGTCCTCACCGCGATCGGCGGACCGGGGATCTCCACCATGCCACAACGCCACTACGACAACTTCGACATCCTGTTCGTGGGCGAGGCCGAGCACATCTGGCCGCAGTTCCTGCAGGACTGGAAGAAGGGCAGGCCGCAGAAGATCTACCGCCAGGTGGCGGCGGTCGATCTGACGCTCTCGCCGGTGCCCCAGTGGGAAACCCTGAAGGAGCAGCTCCCCTTCTATCTCCTCGGCGGCGTGCAGACCTCGCGCGGCTGCCCGTTCGATTGCGAGTTCTGCGACGTCAGCTACCTGTTCGGGCGCAAGTACCGCTACAAGCCGATCGACAGCGTCCTGAAGGAGCTCAGCGAGCTCGAGCGCCGCGGAGTGTGGAAGATCATCTTCTGCGACGACAACTTCATCGGCAACCGCAAGTACGCCAAGGACCTGCTCAAGGAGATCATCTCCCTCAACCGCTCCTTCAGGAAGCCGCTCGGGTTCGCGACCGAGCTGACGATCGACGTGGCGCGCGACGAGGAGCTCCTCGATCTGCTCGCCGACGCGAACGTGGTCGAGATCTTCATCGGCATCGAGTCCCCCAACAAGGACAGCCTCAAGGAGGCCAACAAGCCGCAGAACGTGAAGAGCGACCTGGTGGCCGACATCAGGAAGGTGCAGTCGCGCGGCATCGCCCTGCGCGGCTCGCTCATCGTCGGCTTCGACCACGACGACACCGGCATCTTCGACGATCACCTCAAGTTCGTGCAGGAGGCCCACATCGTGACGCCGTCGGTGCGCGTCCTGATGGCCCCGCCGGGCACGCAGCTGTGGCACCGCGTCCGCAAGGAAGGCCGGCTGCTCAAGACCGAGTCCGAGGGTCGCTACTTCGGCAACCCCGGCACGACCAACTTGATCCCCAAGGGGATGACGCGGACCGAGCTGCACCTCGGTTATCTCGATCTCATCGAGCGGATGTACGACTGGGACAACTTCTCCGTCCGCATGAAGGGCTTCATCGGCGGCGTCACCCGGCGACCGAAGGTCCGCATGTCGGCGCGCGAATGGAAGCGGTTGATCCCCTTCATCTACTTCGTGTTCGCCTACCTCAAGCCGCGCGAGCGGCGCCAGGTCCTGGGCATCCTCTGGTACACGATGCGGCGCGCGCCGTTCATGCTGCCGCGGCTGGTGGGCTCGATTTCGCGCCAGTACGGCTACGCCAACCGCCCGAAGCTGCGCGAGGCGATTCAGAACCTGGTCCGGCAGGAGGAGGCGGAAGGGCTCAAGATCGAGATCGACAGCGAGGACCTGGTCGTCTCGGATCGGTTCAAGCAGGCGTGCGAGAAGATGCTGGCCGAAATGAGCACCCAGGTCTACGACCGGCTGGCCGACAAGAACCGGGTCGAAGAGTCCCTCATCGAGATCTTCGTCAAGTTCCACGCCGAAAACGGCGGCGAGCTCGACCCGCTCTCGGGCGCGGACCGGCAGCGGCTCATCGACCTGTCGGATCGCACCATCACCCGGCGCAACAACACCGCCGGCAACGGTTCCCCCGCCAGCCAGCCGCCGCGCGACCGGGTGCTGGCCGATGTCCCCCGCATCGGCGATCGGATCATGAACGCCGTGGAGCAGGAGGTGCTGATCGCGCGGGCGCGCGCCGCGGGCAAGGACGCGGCGGCCGCGACGGCGCAGGTCGAGACGCAGCATGATCGGGCCATGGAGGGGATCCGTATCGACTCGCCGATGTGGGACTGATGCCCGCCCGGCCTCCCGGATGGCGATGACACCCGGCGCGCGTCTGGCGGCGTTCGCGACCTCGCCCCGGCTCGAGGATCTGCCGCCCGAGGCCGTCGAGCGAGTCAAGACCGCCCTGCTCGACTACACCGGCGCCCTGTTTGCCGGGCTCGACGAGGAGAGCGCGGCCCTCGCCCGGCGCACCGCCGGGGCGCTGGGCGGCAACCCGCAGGCGGCGGTTTGGGGCGCGGGAACCCGGACCTCGTCGGCGCTGGCGGCGCTGGCGAACGGCACCGCGGCGCACGCCCTCGAGCTCGACGACACCAACTGGGTGATGGTCGGGCATCCGAGCGTCCAGATGCTGCCGGCGCTGTGCGCCCTGGCCGAATCCGAGCAGCGCGGCGGCCGCGAGGTGATCGTCGCCTATGTTGCCGGCTTCGAGGTCGGGGCGGCGCTCGGCCGCGCCCTCAACCCCGACCACATGACGCAGGGCTGGTTCCCCGTCGGTACCATCGGCCCTCTCATGGCGGCGGCCGCCTGCGCGCGGCTCCTGCGCCTCGCCCCCGAAGCGACGCTCATGGCGCTGGGCCTGGCGGCGAACATGGCGGCGGGGCTGCGCTGCAACAACGGTTCGATGGCCAAGGCGCTGGCCGCGGGCCAGGCCGCCTCGAACGGCCTTGTCGCGGCGCTCCTGGCCCGGGACGGCGGCACCGCGAACCCGGCCGCCATCGAGGACCGCTTCGGGTATTTCGACAACTTCAGCCACCGCGACCCGGCCGACCTCGATCGCGCCCTGGCGACGCTCGGGGAGCGGCTCGAGATCCTCGACTCGGGGATCTCGTTCAAGCTCTATCCCTGCTGTGCCGCGGCGCACGGCGCCGTCGACTGCGCGCTCGAGGCGCGGCAGGCCCGCCCGGCGGACGCCGACTCAATCGAGACGGTCGAGGTCTCGATCCATGCCAGCGCGAAGAGCCTCCTGATGCACCCGCGGCCGCGCACCGCGAGCGAGGCCAGGTTCAGCCTCGAGTACTGCGTCAGCCGCGCCCTCGTCGACGGCGCGCTGGGGTTGGCGCAGTTCGCCCGCCCGAAGCTCGACGAGCCGCGGGTCCGGGCGCTCATGGAGCGAGTCCGGCCCGCCTACCTCGATTTCCCCCTGCGCAACGACGGCACGATGCGCTACCCGGTCACGGTGCGGCTGCGCCACACCGACGGCTTCGAGGTGACGACACGCGTCGAGCATCCGCGCGGCTCCCCGAAGAGACCCGTCGGCCTCGAGACGATCCGGGAGAAGTTCATGCAGTGCTCGGCCGCGGCCCTCGAACCGGAGCGGGCGCACGCCGTGGCGCAGGCGATCGCGGGGCTCGACCGGCTGGAGTCGTTCGAGGGGTTGGCGGCGCTCGTGCGCGACCGGCGCCAGGATCGCGGATGAGCGCCAGCGCGAGCCGGTCCGTCCCGACAAGCGCGACCCGGCGCGGCCTCACCCAGGCCGATTTCAGGCCGCTCGCCCGGGGCGGCTTCGGCAACCCGCACAACAGCTATCCGCACGCCCTTGTCTGGTTTCGCGATCAGATCTACGTCACGACGACGCGCGACAACCTCGTCCTCGTCAAGCTGCGCTACCCGTTCGACATTCCCCTGGCGGTGTGGCCGGTGCGCGTCCCGGGTGACGTGTGGGATCTCGACCTGCGCGTGCAGATCTGGCGCTACGACCCGCCGACGGGCCGCTGGTCGAACGCCTACACGTCGCCCCTGGTCAAGGCGCCCAACGGCCGCGACACCCCGCTGTCGATCGCCTTCCGCTCCATGACCGTCTACCAGGGGGCGAGCGACCCGGAGCCGGCCATGTACGCCACGACGCACCCGCCGCAGCCGCTCAAGCACCTCGGCAGCACGCTGATGCGCAGCCTCGACGGGACCCTGTTCGAGGCGGTCCCGGAGATCGGCCACGGGCTCGGCATCGGGAAGTTCCGGTCGTTCCGCGCGTTGCAGCCGTTCAAAGGCCGCCTGTTCACCGCCCCCGCGATGGCGGGCGCGGCGCCGGGCATCGCCAACGTCGCGGGTGTCGCCCTGGTGCTGGCCAGCACCGACCCCGTGGAGGGCGTCTGGGAGCTCGCCTGCGAGCCCAACTTCGGCGACCCGCAGAACACCGGCGTGTTCGAGATGGGCGTGGCAAACGGCTTCCTGTACGCCGGTGTCATCAACCTTATCGAGGGGTTCCAGCTCTGGAAGACGACGGCCGAAGGCCGGCCGCCCTATCGCTGGACCAGGGTGCTGACGCGCGGCGCATTCCGGGGCAAGCTCAACCAGGGGACCGTGGCGATGACCGCCTTCGGCGAGCACCTCTACGTCGGGACCGCAATCCAGGGCGGCGGCTACGATCGCGAGCGCAACGTCGGACCGGCGGCCGCCGAGCTTCTGCGCATCGCGCCCGACGACACGTGGGATCTTATCGTCGGCGATACCCGCGACACGCCCGACGGCATGAAGGTGCCGCTCAGCGGCTACGGGGCGGGGTTCGGCAACCCCTTCGCCGGCTATTTCTGGCGCATGTGCGAGCATGAAGGCTGGCTCTATCTCGGCACCTTCGACTCCTCGATCCTGCTCTCCTGGTGTCCCGAGGACGACAAGCTGCCGGAGTACCTGCGCAATCTCCTGAACCGCCGGGCGATCGAGGCCTTCGTCGAGCGCTTCGGCGGGTTCGACCTCTGGCGCAGCCGCGACGGAATCCGCTGGACGCCGGTCACCAGGAACGGCATGGGGAACCGCTTCAACTACGGCGCGCGGACGATGGTGTCGACCCCGTTCGGGCTCGTGCTCGGGGCGAACAACCCGTTCGGACCCGACCTGGCGGTGCGACGGGCCGGTGGCTGGGCCTACGAGCCGAACCCGGCCGGCGGCGCCGAGATCTGGCTCGGGAGCACCGAGCACGCCGACGAAGGCGGCGGCGCATCGGCGCGGCCGCACCTGCTCGATCACGGCGTCGGCCGCGCGCCCGGGGTCGCGCCCGATCCCGCCGTCTGCGAATCGCTGGTGCGCGCCTACTACGGCGACAGCGGGTTCCGGCACTTCGGGTTCTGGGGAAGCGGGGTCACCGACGCCCGGCACGCCTGCGAGAATCTCGTCGAGGAACTGCTCAGCCTTCTCCCCGAGAAGCAGGGCACGGTCGTCGACGCGGGCTGCGGCCGGGGGGCGACGACGGCGCACCTCCTGCGCCACTATGCCAGCGAGGCGGTGACCGGCGTCACCGTCGGCGCCCAGGCGCTCGCGCTGTGCCGCGACGCCGCCCCCGGTGTGCGCTTCCTGGCGGGGTTCCCGGCGCTGCGGCTGCCCGACGCCTCCGTCGACACCATCCTGTGCGTCGAGGGGTTGGCGTTCCTGCGCGGCAAGGAGGCGGCGCTCGGCGAGATGCTGCGCGTGCTGCGGCCCGGCGGCCGCATCATCCTGGCCGACGTGATCGACGCCGCCCCCGGCGGGTCGGGGACGGCGGATGCGGCCGGCGATCCGACCGATGTGGTCGGCTACGAGCCGTTCCTGCGCCGCGTCGGGTTCGAGGAGATCAAGGTCGTCGACGCGACCTACGAATGCTGGACGAAGTACAGCCAGCATCGCACGCTGTACTTCTGCATGCGGCTTTTCGGCGACGAGACCGACCCGTCGCTGGTCGAGTCGCTGCGCGACCTCCTGCCGGGCGGCCGGGGCGGGGTCACCGCCTACGTCCTGGTGACCGCCCGCAGGCCGGACGCGGAAGCCGGTCGATGAGGTGCGTCCCCGCCCGTCTACTCGATGTAGCGCAGGGCGCGCAGGCGGGCCATGACCTCTTCGTCCTCGTCCTCGACGGCGGTCGCGGCGGCCGCCGCCGCGGCGGCGCCGGACGGCGACCGCGTTGTTCCTTCGACGCGGATCGGCGCGGCGGCGAGGAACGCCGGGTCGAAACAGCCGTCGACGGCGCGGCCTTCGAGATCGGCGGGGACCGGCAGCCCGAGGCTGTGCAGGATCGCCGGGGCCACGTCGACGATATTCGCCTGCGCCAGCAGCGCCCCGCGCGCGATGCCGGGGCCGCGCGCCGCGAAGATCCCCTCCGGCCGGTGCGTCCCGGCCGGGATCGGACGCGGCCAGATGACGTCGGCGCCGTTGAGCACCGACAGGAAGCCGTAGTCGTGCAGGACGAGGGTGAGGTCGGGGGCGCGCTCCGACTCGGGCCCGGGAAAGGCCTCCTCGCGTGTCATCACTTTGCGCACGAACGGCTCCCCGGTCCGGGGGTGGCGCAGGGCCATCAGTCGATCGGTGATGCGGCGGCGCAGGTTGTCATAGGCCTCGCCGGCGACGCCGGGGTGACCCGGCCGCCCCGGCCGGCGGATGAAGATGCCGTTGCTGCTCGGCGTCAGGGCATAGGCGGTGGTCTTGTTCCAGTCGATACCGACCACGTGGCTCTTGATGCGCGCCGCCGCGCTCTTCCCGGAGTCGTCGCGCACGGCGGCCTCCGTCCAGCCGAGCAGGCCCTCGCGCTCGAGCCAGACGTTGGCGTAGAAGACATCGTGCGTGGCGGTGAAGCCGTGGTCCGAGGCGATGAACACGCGGGCGTCTTTGCCGGCCAGGCGGACGACCTCCTCGACGCACGCGTCGACCGTCCGGAAGTAGGCGCGGCACAATCCGATCACCTTCGACTCGAACGGCGTCGGGGCCGCCGGGGCGAGCGCCGGGTCGATGAAGCGCCAGCACAGATGTTGCAATTTGTCGACCCCGTCGAAGAGCACCGCCACGAGATCGGTGGGGGTCTCGGTCAGCACCTGCCGCACGATGCCGAGCCACTGCCCCTCGCGCCGCGTGTGCTGGGCGATCCATCCCTCGTATTGGTCATCCGGAAGGTACTGGATCGTGCGCAGCTCCTCGTTCACGTCCATCGCGACTTCCTTGACATCGAAGCCGGCCAGGGCCTGGATGGCGTTGTAGAACTCCGGCGGATGGACGGCGCGCCGCATGTGCTTCCAGGAGACGAACCCGGGGACGACGTAGCCGCGCACCTTGGGCGGCGGGAACGTGACCGGGAAGTTGAGCGAGGTGATCGACCCGCCCTGGCGGTCGATCATCGACCACAGGGTCTCGCAGCGCACGTCCTGCGACGTGTTGAGCGTGAAATAGAGCCCGCGCTCGCTCTCCTGAGAACGGACGAAATCGAAGATCCCGTGATGACCGGGGGTGCGGCCGGTGATCATCGAGGTCCAGGCCGGCGGTGTCAGCGGGTTCGGCGTCGACTTCAGATCCGCGCGCGCCCCTTCGGCGATGAAGCGGCGCAGGAACGGCATGACGCCCTCCGCCATGTAGGCGTCGAGGACGTTCCAGGTGGCCCCGTCGAGGCCGATCAACACCGTGCGGTGCATCAGGTCTCCTCCGCGACGCGCGGCCGGCCCGCCCTCGGGGCCGCGGGCCGCGGCGTATCCGCGGATAGTACCATCTCCGGCGGCGCCGGCCGGGCGCGCCATGGCGCGCCCGACGGACGCGGATCGGGCTGACGCATGGCCAAGGACCTCCTCACCAACGCCGAAGTCAAGGCGCTCAACGAGCGCTTCGCCACCGCCCCGACCGAGGAGATGCTGCGCTGGGCCTGGGAGCGCTTCGGCGCCCGCGCCGCCATCGGCACCAGCTTCCAGGGCGCCGGCCTGGTGATGATGCATCTCGCCGCGATCCACGGCCTGCCATTCCCGGCCTTCACGCTCGACACCGGCCTGCTGTTCGCCGAGACGCTCGACATGAAACGCCGCCTCGAGGAGTTCCTCGGCCGCCCGATCGAGGTCAGGGCGCCGGCTCTCACGCTCGAGCAGCAGGCCGAGGCCCACGGCCCCGAGTTGTGGACGACCCAGCCGGACCTCTGCTGCACCCTGCGCAAGGTGATGCCGCTGCGCGCCCGGCTCCTCGACTCCGACTGCTGGATCTCCGGCGTCCGCCGGCAGCAGAGCGACACGCGCGCGCGCACCGATCTCGTCGAGCTGTACCTCTTCGACGAGGCGAGCGGGCGCGATCTCGTCAAGCTCAACCCGATGGCCCGCTGGACCCGCGACGCCGTGTGGGAGTACATCAGGACGCGCGGGATCCCCTACAATCCGCTGCACGATCGCGGCTACCGCAGCATCGGCTGCCGGCCCTGCACGCGCCCCGCCGGCGAGGGCGGCGACGAGCGCGCCGGCCGCTGGATCGGCTTCGACAAGGTCGAGTGCGGCATCCACACGTTCATGCCGCGCAAGGCGGATTTTCACATCGACGTCGACTGAGGAGCGCTCCCGAGGCCACGAACATGCCCGCATCCACGATGACCGTTCACCCGCCCGATTCGAGGCTCCCCGCAGAGGTCGAGCGCCTCGCCCGACAGATCGCCGCCGACGGCGGCGCCGCCCTGGCCGCCTACAAGGAGCCGGTCGGCGGCCACTGGCAGATCTTCGCCCTGCTGCCGCGCGCCCTGGTGCAGCCGACCCCCTACCAGCGCGACCTCTCGAAGGCGCACGCCGAGCGGCTGCACCGGGTGATCAAGAAGATCGACCGCTTCGTCGATCCGGTGGTGGCGGTGCGCGCCGACGGCGGGTACTGGACCCCGAACGGCAACCACCGGCGCTGGGTTCTCGAAAAACTCAAGGCCGAGTTCGTGCCGGCCATCGTCGTGCCCGAGCCCGAGGTCGCCTTCCAGATCCTGGCGCTCAACACCGAGAAGGCACACAACCTCAAGGAGAAGTCGCTCGAGGTGGTCCGCATGTACCGCGGTCTGCTCGCCCAGGAGGAACGGCGCCACGAGGAGGCGTTCGCGTTCCAGTTCGAGGAGCCGCATTTCATCACCCTCGGCCTGCTGTACGAGAAGAACGCGCGCTTCGCGGGCGGCGCCTTCGCGCCGATCCTGCGCCGCGTCGACGGCTTCATGGCGAAGCCGCTCAAGAGCGCCTGGACCGTGCGCGAGGAGCGCGCCGCCCAGGTCGAGGAGGCCGACGGCCATCTCAAGAAGGCGGTCGACGCCCTGCGCCGGCGCGGCATCAACCACCCCTTCGTGAAGAACTTCGTCCTGGCGCGCTGCAACCCGCTCGGCAGGGCGCGCAAGACCAAGCCCGGCTTCGAGACCGCCATGGCGAAGCTCATCGCCAACCTCGAAGCGTTCGACGTCCAGAAGATCCGGCAGGAGGACATCGCCCGATCGGCGGTCCTGGCCATACCCCAGCCCACCTGACCGCAAGCCTCCCGGCCCGTCGTCACCCCGGCGGGCGACGGAATCGTCATCGGCGCCGCCCCGGGGCGGGTCGGTCGCCGACGTGTATCTCCCGTATCCAGAATTACTTGACAAGATTTTGGTGGTGTCGTATATGAACCAGCACGAACGGAAGATAAGTGGTCTCGTCGACCGCAAACTGGATGGACGCGGTGTGTCTGCGCGTGGTTCCCACCGGATTGCGACCCGGGCCGGCAAGACGTCGTGACATGTGATCGGCACGCTCGCCAGCGCGCGCTGCGGGTGGGCTCGCATCGCGCCCGTGGGGGCGCGGCAGTCGGGGGGTAGCGGCAACGATGCGTGGTTTCGAATTCCTCTGTCTGACTCCGCCGGGGCTGGCCGATCCGGCCCTGGCGATCGCCGCGTCGCGCGCCGGCGCGGTCGGTATCCTCGACCTCGAGCTGACGCGCGATTCCGGTGTCGCGGCCGCGGCGCTGGCCGATCTGCAGCGTCTGGCCCGGAACCCGTTCGGCGTCAAGCTCGACGGCCGCCGGCCCGAGTTCGCGCAGGCCATCATGGCGGCGCTCCCCGAGGGTGCCGGCACGGTCATCCTGACCCCGGGCGCCGACGACGACATGCCGGCGCTGGTCGCCGCGGCGCGCGCCCGCGGGACCCGCGTCCTGATCGAGGCGACCGGCGCCGACGAGGCCACCCGCGCGGTGTCCGCCGGCGCCGACGGGCTGATCGCCAAGGGACACGAGGCCGCCGGCCGGGTCGCCGAGGAGACCACCTTTATCCTGACGCAACGGCTGCTGCGCGGTCCACTGCCCGTCTGGGCCCACGGCGGCATCGGCCTGCACTCCGCCGCGGCGGTGGCGGCGGGCGGCGCCGCGGGCGCCGTGCTCGACGCCCAGCTCTATCTGGCCCGCGAGTCGCCGCTGCCGCGGGTCGTGCGCGACGCCATCGCGCGCATGGACGGCAGCGAGACCGCCTGTGTCGGCGGCGACCTCGGCCAGCCATGGCGCGTCTACGCGCGCCCCGGACACCGGCCGTACGAGACCCTGACCCGCGCCGCCCGTGAGCTGGCCGCCGGGGGCGGCGAGTCCGCCGCCGCGCCCGGCAAGACCGGCGCTGTGCCCGGGTCGGCCGCCGCGGCGTGGCGCGAGACGATTCTCGAATCGGCGGGGTTCTCCGACCCGGCGCGGCGCGCCTGGCCGCTCGGGCAGGATGCCGCCTTCGCCGCGGCGCTCGCGGCGCGCTGCGTCAACGTCGCCGGCATCCTGCAGGCGATGCGCGCGGCGATTGATGCGCACCTGGCGGCGGCACGCACGACCCGGGCCCTGGCACCCGGCGGCCCCCTGGCGGCAGCCCACGGCACCGACTACCCGATCGTCCAGGGACCGATGACGCGCGTCAGCGACACCGCCGCCTTCGCCGACGAGGTCGCCCGCGGCGGCGGTCTGCCGTTCCTGGCGCTGGCGCTGCTGCGCGCCGGCGAGGTGCGCGCCCTCCTCGAAGAGACCCGTGCGCGCCTCGGTGACCGCCCCTGGGGCGTCGGCATCCTCGGCTTCGTGCCGCTCGAGCTGCGCGAGGAACAGCTCGAGGCGGTGCGCGCCTGCCCGCCGCCGTTCGCCCTGATCGCCGGCGGCCGACCCGACCAGGCGGCGGCCCTCGAGCGCGACGGGATCGCCACCTATCTGCATGTCCCGTCGCCGGGCCTGCTGCGCCAGTTCGTCGAGGGCGGCGCCCGCCGCCTGGTGTTCGAAGGGCGCGAGTGCGGCGGTCACGTCGGCCCGCGCACCTCGTTCGTCCTCTGGAACACGATGGTCGACACGCTGCTCGACGCCCTGCCGGGCGACGGCCTCGCCGACTGCCACATCCTGTTCGCCGGCGGCATCCACGACGCGCGCTCGGCGGCGATGGTGGCGGCGCTGGCGGCGCCGCTCTGCGAGCGCGGCGCGCGCATCGGCGTCCTGCTCGGCACCGCCTACCTGTTCACCCGCGAGGCGGTGAGCAGCGGCGCGATCATGCCGGGGTTCCAGGAGGCGGCGCTCGGCTGCCAGCGCACCGTCCTGCTCGAAACCGGCCCCGGCCACGCCACCCGCTGCGTCGACTCTCCGTTCGCCGCCGCCTTCGAGCGCGAGCGCCGCCGCATGCTGGCCGAGGGGGTCCCGGCGGAGGAGATGCGCAACGCCCTCGAGGCGCTCAACCTCGGGCGGTTGCGGGTCGCCTCGAAGGGGGTCGACCGCAACCCCGAGTACGGCCGCGACCCGTCGGCCGCCAAGCTCCTGACCGTCGACCCCGGCGCGCAGCGCGAGCAGGGGATGTTCATGATCGGCCAGGTGGCGGCGCTGCACGATCGGGCGCTGCCGCTTGCCGACCTGCACCGCGACGTGTCGGCCGGCGGTGCCGCGCTCCTCGATGCCGCGGCGCCGCTCGTTGTCGAGGCGGCGCCGGCCGCGCCGCCGAAGCCGTCCGACGTCGCCATCGTCGGCATGGCGAGCCTGCTCCCCGGCGCCCCCGATCTCGCGGCCTTCTGGCGCAACATCCTCGACAAGGTCGACGCGGTGACCGAGGTTCCGGACGACCGCTGGGACTGGCGTCTCTACTTCGACCCGGACCGGCGATCGCGCGACCGGGTCTACTCGAAGTGGGGCGGCTTCCTGGCCGACGTCGCCTTCGACCCGATGCGTTACGGCATCACCCCGAACTCACTGCGCTCGATCGAGCCGGTGCAGCTGCTGCTGCTCGACGTGGTGCGCGCCGGGCTGCAGGACGCCGGCTACCTCGACCGCCCGTTCGCGCGCCAGCGCACCTCGGTCATCCTCGGCGCCGGCGGCGGCATCAGCGACCTCGGCAGCCTGTACACCTTCCGCTCGCTGCTGCCGTCTTTCGTGCAGTCGCCGCCCGAGGAGATCATGGCGCGCCTGCCGGAGTGGACCGAGGACTCGTTCCCCGGGATCCTCCTGAACGTCGCCGCCGGGCGGGTGGCCAACCGCTTCGATCTCGGCGGGTTGAACTGCACCGTCGACGCCGCCTGCGCCTCGTCGCTGGCCGCCATCTACATGGCGGTGCGCGAGCTCGAGAGCGGCACCGCCGACGTGGCGATCACCGGCGGCATCGACACCGCCCAGAACCCGTTCATGTTCCTGTGCTTCAGCAAGACACACGCACACTCGCCGACCGGGCGGTGCAAGACCTTCGACGCCGGCGCCGACGGCATCGCCATCAGCGAGGGAATCGCGGTCCTGGTGCTCAAGCGCCTGGCCGACGCCGAGCGCGACGGCGACCGCATCTACGCCGTGATCAAGGCGGTGGCGGCGTCGAGCGACGGCCGCGACCGCGGGCTGACGGCGCCGCGCCCCGAGGGACAGATACTGGCGGTCGAGCGCGCCTACGCCAAGGCCGGCTTCTCGCCGAACACGGTGGGCCTCATCGAGGCGCACGGCACCGGCACCGTCGCCGGCGACCAGGCCGAGGTGACGACGCTCAAGCGCGTGTTTGACGCCGCCGGCGCGGGCCGGCAGCAGTGCGCCATCGGCTCGGTGAAGTCGATGATCGGCCACACCAAGTGCACCGCCGGCGTGGCCGGCGTCCAGAAGGTCGCCCTGGCGCTGCACCACCGGGTCCTGCCGCCGACCCTGCACGTGTCGAACCCGAATCCGAAGGCCGATTTCCCCGCCAGCCCGTTCTACGTCAACAGCGAGGCGCGTCCGTGGGTCGCCGCACCCGGTGCGCCGCCGCGGCGCGCCGGCGTCAGCGCCTTCGGCTTCGGCGGGACCAACTTCCACGCCATCATCGAGGAGTATCGCGACGGCATCGGCGCAGGCGAGGCCCTGACCGACGCCTGGCCGGCCGAGCTGTTCGTCTGGCGCGGCCGCACGCGCGAGGAGATCGCCGCCGACGCCGAGCGGATCGAGGCCGCCCTGCGCCAGGGCGCCGAGCCCGAGCTCGCCGACCTGGCGCGCGCCCTGTGGATGCGCGCCGCCGAGCGCGACGCCGCAGCATCGCGGACACTGGCCATCGTCGCCGCGACCCGCGACGACCTGCTCGCCAAGCTGGGACGCGCCCGGGCGCACCTCGCGTCGGCGGCCGACACCCTGGCCGATCCGTCGGGGATCCACTTCGCCGGCACGCCCTACGGCCACGAGGGCCGGGTGGCGTTCCTGTTCCCCGGACAGGGTTCGCAGTCGGTCAACATGCTGCGCGACCTGGCGCTGCACTTCCCCGAGGTGCGGGCGGCGTTCGAGGAGGCCGACGAGGCGCTCGCCGGCCGCTACCCCGGAGCGCTCAGCCGGCACATCTTCCCGATCCCGGCGTTCACACCCGAGGACGAGCGCGCCCAGCAGGATGCCCTGACCGCGACCCACGTCGCCCAGCCGGCGCTCGGCGCCGCGAGCCTCGGGGCGCTGGCGCTGCTGCGCCGTCTCGGCCTGGACGCCGACATGGCCGCCGGGCACAGCTATGGCGAGTACGCCGCGCTCGCCGCCGCCGGTGTCGTCGATGCCGCGACCCTGGCGCACCTCTCAGAGCGCCGCGGCCAGGCGATCCGCGCCGCGGCGGCCGGCGACCTCGGCACGATGGCGGCGGCCGCGGCGGCGCCCGAGGCGGTGCAGGAGGCCCTGCGCGGTCTCGAGGATGTCTGGATCGCCAACTACAACGCGCCGCGGCAGACGGTGGTCTCGGGAACGCGCGCCGGTGTCGACCGCGCCGTCGAGGCTCTCACCGCCGCCGGCATCCCCGCCCGCCTGCTTCCGGTTGGTTGCGCCTTCCATTCGCCGGTCGTCGCCGGGGCGCGCGATCGCCTGGCTGCCGAGCTTGACGGCGTCGCCTTCGCCGCCCCGGCATTCCCGGTCTACGCCAACTCCACCGCGGCGCCCTACCCCGCCGAGCCGGCCGCGCTGCGCGACCTGCTCGCCGGCCACCTCGTCAAGCCGGTGCGCTTCACCGAAGAGATTCAGGCGATGCACCAGGCCGGCGCCCGGGTCTTCGTCGAGGTCGGACCGCGCAACGTGCTCACCGGGCTGGCGCGGCAGATCCTCGCCGACCGGCCGCACGTCGCCGTGGCGATCGATCAGCCGGGGCGGAACGGTCTCGTGGCGCTCATGGGCGCGCTGGCGCAGCTGCTCGCGCACGGCGTGGCGCTCGACCTGGCGCCGCTGTTCGAAGGGCGCCGTCTGCGCCGTCTGAACCTCGCCGCCCTCGCCGACGAGACGCGGCCGGTGCCGCTGCCGCCGACGACCTGGATGATCAACGGCGCCTATGCCCGGCCGCTGCGCGAGGACAAGCGCGTGCCGCGGCCCGTCGTTCTTGCCGGGACCGCGTCGCATGCGGTCGAGCCGGCGACGGCCCCGGTGGTCGGCGACCTGGCGGCGATCGGGACCACGACCGTTCCCGCGTCGACCGCGCCCGCCGATGCGGCATTCGCCGACCCCGCGCCGGACCTGCCCGCCATGGCGGCGATCCCGGCCCTCCCCGCCGGCGCGGAAAGCGACGTCGTGATGCAGTTCCAGCGGCTGATGAGCCAGTTCCTCGAAACGCAACGCGCCGTGATGCAGAGCTACCTCGCCGGCGGTGCCCCGGCCACGTTCGTGACCACGCCAGCCCCGGCGCCGGCCGCCGCGAAGGCGACGAGCGCCGCCGCGGCTTCGGCCGCGCCTCCCGCTGCCGCGCCGATCGCGCCGGTCGCCCCGGCCAGCGTGTCGGTGGCGGCGGCGCCCGCGACGGCGGCGGCGCCCATGGCGGCAGCGACGGCCGCGGCGGCCACGGCCCCCGCGGGGCCGTCGCGTGACACGATTCTCCAGCGCCTGGTGACGATCGCCGCCGACCGCACCGGCTACCCGACCGACATGATCGCCCCCGGCGCCGACATCGAGGCCGACCTCGGCATCGACTCGATCAAGCGCGTCGAGATCCTCGGGGCGCTGCAGCGCGACCTCCCGGCCGGCGGGGCGGCGGGACTGCAGGCCGTCATGGAATCGCTCACCCGCGCCCGCTCCCTCGGCGCCATCGCCGACCTCGCGGCCGCGGCCGTCGGCGCCACCGCCGCACTGGTCCGCGCGCCCGCCGCGAACGCCGCGACCACGCCGACGGCGCCCGACACGAGCGCCCCGGGCGCGACCGCCTCGGCCGCGACGACAGCCACCCCCGCCGGCCCGTCGCGTGATGAGGTCCTGAAGCAACTCGTGGCGATCGCCGCCGAGCGCACCGGCTATCCGCCCGACATGATCGCCGCCGACGCCGACATCGAGGCCGACCTCGGCATCGATTCGATCAAGCGCGTCGAGATCCTCGGCGCGCTGCAGCGCGACCTCCCGGCCGGCGTGACGGCGCAACTGCAGGCCGCCATGGAGTCGCTCACCCGCGCCCGCTCCCTCGGCGCCATCGCGAGCCTCGCCGCCGCGGCCATCCGCGCGCCCGCCGCGTCGGGCCCGACATCCACCGCGGAGCCCGGCAGGGCGCCGACGATCGCGACGGCGCCCGCTGCGACGACTCCCGCCGCCGCGGCCGCCGTCGCCGGTCCATCAGCCGACGAGGTCCTGAAGCGCCTGGTGGCCATCGCCGCCGAGCGCACCGGCTATCCGCCCGACATGATCGCCGCCGACGCCGACATCGAGGCCGACCTCGGCATCGATTCGATCAAGCGCGTCGAGATCCTCGGCGCGCTGCAGCGCGACCTCCCGG
>Ga0210377_10000316_pt1 | contig 45554 bp, 86 predicted proteins | sample PLM4_65_b1redo_FD_155480 | JGI IMG/M metagenome (GOLD analysis project Ga0210377, IMG submission 155480) | Groundwater sediment microbial communities from an aquifer in East River, Colorado, USA - PLM4_65_b1 redo | ecosystem: Environmental > Terrestrial > Soil > Riparian zone | place: USA: East...
CACTATCATCATTGCCACATCAGCGCGGTCCCTGACGCCCGTGGGGACGATACCAGCGCCTGGGACATCGGAGGTTATCAGATCGGGCCCGCCGTCGAGCCCTATGTGCCGCCGCCCAAACCGCTCCGCAAAGGATCGAATGGCGATGACGTGCGGAAGCTACAGGCTGCACTGCACATTTTTATTGATGGGGACTTTGGCGCCCTTACTGAAACGGCGCTGAAAACCTACCAGAAAGAACATGGCTTGGTTGCTGATGGAATCTGCGGACCGATGACACTGGCTAGCCTGATCAAATCCGCCGCGTGACGGCATCACGCAATCAACATTGGAGAACATAATGACCGGTTATCGGACCTATATTGCCGCCGCTATTGCTGCTGTTTTTGGCGTCCTCGCCATGACTGATTGGGTTTCGTTTCTGTCCAACTGGAAGGCTGGCGCGGCTACTCTCGGGATGGCAATCGTGATGGCGGTTTTCCGCTCGATCACGAGCACGCCCCCCGCCACGCCGCCGTCCGCATGAGCTGGGTCTCTCTCGCGCTTGCGTTGCTCAAGTTTGTCAACGCGATCATGACTTGGGCACGCGAGCGTGAATTGATCTCCAAAGGGTACGATCAGGCCATTGCGGAAGTTACCCAGTCGATTTTGGTCAAAACTACGGCTGGTAAGGCGATCATGGAGAAGGTCAATGCGATGTCTGATGCGGAGGTCGATGCTGGTCTGCGCGACCTTGAGCCTAAGTAGTTGCGTTCATGCGCCACCTCCAACGGACTCGTTTTGTCAGATCTACAACCGGGTGGTGATCGCTAAAGGCGACGGGGCGATCACCGCAACTTCGGGCGCCAAGAAACGCATTCTCGCAAATGAGTTGACGTACCGGGATCAGTGCGTTTCAAAAAAACAATGACTTGGGCGGAACGAGCCCTGCTGATTACGGCGGTATCAGCAGGGCTAACGAATCTCGCAGCCGCCTTGTGGACTTTGTTGCGAGCGTGCCAGACCTACAACATCGTGAAAAAGCGTAAAGACTAGCGCGGCCCGCCACACTGCTTGCGACAGTGTGACGAGCCTGACCCCAATTGAGACGTTACCTCAACCAAGGCCGGGAATATCATGCATCCAAAAGTTGACGAAATGGTCACCACACCATGCGCAGCAACCAAATTTCTCCAGAATGGCTGTCCCGTATGGTAAAACGGGCACAGTCAGATGGCGATGCTACGTGGCATTTCGACAAACGCGTTCCAGTCGCGATCATATTCTCGATTGCTTGCCAAACGGCGGGCGTAATCTGGTGGGGAGCAACGGCCTCGGAGCGGCTTTCTGCCCTTGAGCGCAAGGTCGAGATGACCGCTCCGCAGGCCGATCGGCTGACGCGCGTTGAAGTCAATATCGAGTCCATCAAGGATAGCCTGACGGAAATCAAGAATACCATCCGGCCGCGTCGGTGAGACTCGCCATTACTGCGCTGGCGCTGATGGCGGTCGTCGCCGCTGCCTGCATCATTCAAAACTGGTGGGATAAAATGACGGCAGAAGACCGAATGAGCAACGCGCTTATAGTAATCGCCCTCTCCGTTCTCATCATTTCTGTGACTGTCATTCTCCTGATCTTCATCTGAATTCGGCCTAGCGCCGCACACCCGCATAAGAAGGCTGCCGAGGGCGTCTCTGTCCTCTGTATTCGGCATCCCTAGACTTGCCCGGCTTGGAAACAGGCCGGGCTTTTTCTTGAAAGACATAGCATGGCATTCGGAAGACTAGGAGCGCTGGGGAGGGGCTTTGGCTCTCTCGGTTCCTCCGGGGGTGGGGGGGTCGTGGTTCCGGCCGCTCCAGCCCTGACATGGAACTCGACATCCGCGGACACGACACCTGACTTCCTCGTTGATCTGCCGAGCGGGAATGTCGATCCGATTAAAGATGCTACCGCTGGCGATCATCTCATTCTTGAGCACCAGCTTCAGTCAGGCGGTGCCTGGACGCAATACCTCGACCGTACGCTTTCAGGCGGCGACATCTCCGACGATACGATTTCAGTTACCGGCGTTGGCGCTCTGTCGAGCGGTGACTACTACTTCCGGGGCCGTATCGAGCGCGGTGCGCTGATCGGAACGAACAGTTCGAGCGTGGCTGTCACGGTTGCGGCGAACCCTCCTGTCAACACGGTAGCCCCAGTCATCAGCGGCAACCTGCAGGTTGGCCAGACGCTCACCACGACGGACGGAACATGGACCGGCACCGCGACGATCACCTTCACTTATCAATGGAAGCGCGGCGGATCGAATATCACCAGCGCCACGAATTCCACCTATGTTCTGGTAGAGGCTGATGCTGGTCAGGCGATCACCTGTGCCGTAACCGGCACTAACGGAATCGGGAATTCGACGGGCACCAGCAACAGTCTGACGATCGACGTTTACGTGATCTATCTGACCTCCATTGCTGATGGTACGGATGCGACGACCTACAGCGCCGGGGTCTGGAATACTATCGGCTTGGGTACCGCCGCAGCCAACCGGAAGATCGTACTTGGGCTAATCAGCCGTGGTGCTGCAAACCAGACGGTCTCCAGTGCGTCTATCGGAGGGCAGACTGCCACGAGCTTTGCTCACGCGGATAGTTCAACCGCGGGCTCGGCTGCGGATATTGTTGTCGCAGACGTTCCGACTGGGACAACGGGAGATATCTCGATTACCTGGAGCGGTGCCAGGACACGGTGCGGGACTGGCGTGTGGGCAGTTTATGGGGCTGGGAGTTCGACGCCGAGCGCTACCGCAACCTCTGCTGCAAGCCCTGTATCGCAGTCACTCGCCATACCAGCGAAGGGCGTCGCCATTGGTTGCGGTCTTGTTCAAGATAACACTGCAACTGGCGTATGGGCGAATCTGACAGAGCGGTATGACTCAGCGGTTGAGACTGCCCGTCAGACCGGGGCCGACACTACTTCAGCCGCAGGCGCAACCCCGACCATCACGCTTACTTGGACACCCGGAACGCTCAACCTTCAAGCTGCCGCACTAGCGTCATGGGGACCATAGCGTAAATGAAGGGACGTTCGCAGATTGGCCTTGGAGACCTCAACGGCCACACAATCGCATTCCTCAATGTTGCAAAACTTGGTCAAGGTCAGGCCGCTGGAGGTGGATTCGCTTTTCCTTCGGTTCTGAATGAGAAGGGCTACCCGCGCGGCACCATCAGCAACGATACCGGAACGCTTTGCTTCACCAATAATCTCTATACCGGAAACTACGTCGTCAAATGGTCGGGCGACGGAAAGCTGAAAATAATCCACATGGACGGTGGAACATGGACCGTCGCATCGAACACAGATTGCACTATTGCCGGGAATAATTCCGACACTCTGACAATCACGTCAACCGGGGCAAATCCGCGCGTTAAAATCTTTGCCAACACGGTCATGGTGGCACGACTTCAGTATGTTTTCGTTGCAGGCACGACCTATGCCACGATGGATAATCTATTTATCGGTCGTGAAGATCACGAGCCGGGCGTAGCCTCTGGCATTGGTGCAAGTGATATATGGAACCCGGACTTTCTTGCGCTGATGCGCGATCTGAACCCGAGCCCAATCCGCTTTATGGATTGGGGTTCAACCAATAATTCAACTGAACGCGGTTTTGTTTTCCGCCGGCCTGTCGATGCGATCGGGTTTCAGAATACTCCGATAAGCCCGGGCTATTGGGTGAGCGGTGGGATCACAAATTCAGGCAGCGACGTCTACACTTGTTCGGCGCCAAGCGGATGGACCGGGCTGGCTGATGGCGCCACCGTGATGGGGAAGCTTTCCGGCGCCAACACGACAATCACTGCAAGCGCGATTGCGGCGGGTGCTGCAAATCCAATTGGCGGAAATTATATCCGGCTTACGGTTCCCGATACGTCAGCAATGTCCACCGGGCAGCGAGTTGGCTTTTCAAGCAGCGGAGGCGCCGGAAGCGGAGACGGCATCTATACGATCACCGTCATTGACGGCACAAATATCGATCTTCAAGGTTCAGTATACAACGGGTCACGAACCAGCCTTCGTGTTTCGACGGCAACTATAAACGTAGCCAGTTCCGGAGCAAAACCATGGATGGGCGGATTGGGCCGGCTTTCTGTCAGCGATGCGAGCTTTGCAAAAGCAACCTATGATGCCTTGCTTGATGCTTATGTCGGCGGAATGAGCTTTACTGACTCGGCTTCTCCTGTAGGAGCGAGCGGAGATGTTCCAATCGAACTTCTTCTTGACCTGTGCAACACGCTGGGATGTGATGCATGGATCTGCATTCCCGCCCCCTTCACGGATGCGTCGGTTACTGCGCTGGCAACGCTTGCCAAGAGCACTCTATTGCCGACGTTGACGTGCTATTTTGAGTACAGCAACGAGGTCTGGAATCCCAGTTTCAACCAATCTGGAGCGGCGGCGATCCGAGGCCGTGAACTCGGGTTTACAACTCAACCGACACTCAGTTTCTATGGATTGAAGGTGCGGCAGGTGATGGACCTCATCACAACTGTCTACGGGGCACAGACCAATTTCAAAAGGACCATGGCTAACCAGGAGTTCGCCAGCGCGAGCAATAACCGAACATATCAATGGCAGGGGCAGGAACTGGTAGCCGGCACCACGTTCAACGGCCGGAACACTTACGACACCTATACCGGCACGACTTCCTATAACACCTCGCCGAACCGCCCCATGGATATCTGCGACTTTAATTCGGTCGCCATGTATCTGTTCGGGGCGCAGATTTCTGATGCCGCAGACGGTCAGGCCTACGCGAACACCGGGACGGGTATGACGGCGGGCGGGCCGGTCGGGAACACGGTTGGACTAATCGGAGCGGCCGATCAGTATGCCTTGGGAGATGCCGCAAACATTGATCTGGCATTGCTCTGGGTGGATTGGGACCTGCGGCAGGGTTTACTGAATGGAGCGGCCCGCAATCCGGATGTAACGATGCGGGGCCACGCTGTCCAATTGGCGACGTGGGAAACAGCGATGGCTGCTATCAGTCGTCCGGCTGGGATGGGTGCGATCGGCGTCGCGATGTATGAAACCGCGATGTCGGCGACTTATCCGACGACAGCCGAGTTGACGACACTCGGCGTCTCCAACCCATCCACCTATGGCGACTATGCCGGCGCGGTGAATACGCTGCTGGTGGCGTACAAAAATAGCACCTATTACTATTTTCTGGTGCAAGACATGATCGGGATGCTCAGCACCGCATATCCTGGCCGCTCGATCATTCCGTGTTGGTTTGCCCTGCAGGGCGGGCAGGGAGCCACAAACGACGCGGGCCGCTGGTCGCTGATGAAGGGCAACACCTATTCCGAAAAGTTTCAGTCTTATGATGCTATGAAAAATTTCAACAACCGTTTGCGCCGAAAGCGGTTGGTTGCGACACCTTAGCGGAAGTCCAGCCACGCTACCCCACGTTGCCCCCTCCATCAACCCGGATGATTGGTTAACGAGGGGGCTAGTCACCTTGACAATAACCGTCACAGGTTGTGTAGTTTAGATCGGCGAGGCCCCAAATATCGCGGGGTTTGACGTCGATCGCTTCTAAGCCAATATAAATCAAGGCCTCATACTCGGCGACAGATTTGCTCGAATCTGCTGTGTTCATGGCCTTGGCCATTCGCTCGATGGTCCCTTCGTCGTAGGGCTTTTCTCTGGTGTATACTGGCAACGCGAGCCTCCGTTGTGATTATTGGCCATGAGCGAAAGTGCTGGGAGCCTCGCCATCGTGGAATTTGTGTTCGCCGCACTCATCATCCGGACCGACCCGGGGCCAGTAGCCCTGTAGGGTATCTCCGGGATCGAACCGCTCTCCCACACACGCGACAGGGAGCGGAGGATACCGCCGGCAAACCACGCTAGCCGACCTCCGCTCTTCGATGTAAATGCCGAATCGGCAATTTGCGCAGCTAGGGGTCATGGTGTCTGCTCAAGTCCGAGGTAGCTGTTCGAGCAGCATCTCGGAAAGCTTCCGCGCCACATTGTAAATATCAATGCTTTCAAGATCGTCGGCTAGGGCCATCCTGGCAACTTTGAGCCCTATCTCCTTATCGCGCTCTGTATCCTGCGAAATTCTGTCATTAGGGTCATAGATAACGTGTATCGAAGCCATGTAATTCTCCAGGTTTAATCCGCGCGAGTTCCTCGATCTTCGGTCATATCCGCTGGCCCTGGCATTCGACCAGCCAATGCCAGACGTAGAGAAAGTGGATTGCGTTACGCCGCCGCTGCCATTCATTCACTGTTTCGAATACCATTCGTGACCGGCACCGCGGCGATCTTTGCCAAACCGTCCTCAACGGCCTTCTCTATCCTGCCGAGGGGGCATAGGTACTCAGGCCCCACGGGGCCATCAACTGGCCAATCATGCGTCTCGCACTTGGTGAAGGACTTGGCGGCCCCAAAGGGCTCAACGCTAATGGCGAACGAAATCAGCTTACACATGGGTTTCCGTCTCCTTGCCAGATCGGCGTAGTGGTCAACCCTGCCACTGCTGCGTGCCGTCCATTCGGTACTTCAACGGGTCTGGCTTGGGCGGCTTAGACATTTCAAGAAGCCTGTGCTCGGCCTCGGCAGCCTCCGCTCTGGCTAATGCTAGCGCAACATATGCCTTCTTCCGCTCTTCATAGTCGATAGGCGTGTTCATCATTGAAAGGTTTTTGACGTATTCTGCCTTCATAAAGGCGTCGGTGGCAGCTTCTTCGATGGTCCAAATTTTCATCATGATTTTCGTCTCCAATTCAGTGTTTCGGACAGCCGGCCTGATCGCTACTCGCCGTCGCCCATAATCCACTTCTCGATCTGGTCGGCGGTCGGAGCCCTCCAATTGAGGATTTTCCCGGTATCCAAATCCACATCGAGGATCAGGTAGTCGCCGTAATGGTCGCCTGGCATGAATCCGGGCACGTAGCCGTCGTCCTGACGGTATATCTTGTCGTCGTTTTGGTCGGAAAGCCAGGCTGTGAATTCGTCGCGGACCTTGCAGTAGATGTGCAGGACCTTGGCCTCGACCTGGATTTCCTTCTTCAGCACAATTGCAGGCATCGTTTTCTCTCCTTCACTGTTTCGGTCTGTTTGAATGATCGCTATGCGGCCGTTACCTGATCCAGCGCCATCTTGCCGAGATCGTCTAAGGTCAAGGGGCGGGGAGATTTTCCGGCGGGCTTAGAGTTCGGGAAGGTGGTCACGTCGTTGGCCACGATGCGTATTACTCCGGTGTCGCCAGTTTCCTCGCCCTGCCAATAAATCTCGCCGTTCGCGGTGATACCGCGCTGATCGAGCCAATCACCACATAGCCATTGAAGCTGTTCGGCGTACTCGTAGAACTTTTCATTGCCGTCCCATACGATGTGCTCCAGCGTATCAGCAGGAACCCATTGGAAATAGGCGTCGATCCCGGTGGATGACTTGGCGTCGTTGCTGGCAGCTATCTCCAGCAACTCCTTCGCCTCTGCCATGGTCAGCTTGCGGCCAAGCTTCACGGCGCCGGTAAACTCTGTCGTGTATCCCATCGTTCTCTCCTGTTTTACTGTTTCGAATAGTAGGCCGGTCTGGGGTGGCAAACTTAACAACCACCAGTCAGGGTTCGGCCTCCGACAACCCATTCGGGCAGGTGGCCGAGCTTCTTTTCAACCTCGTGGGAACTGAACCAAACAAGTGCATCGCGCAGTCGATTATAGCCCTCAGTCGTAGGAGCGTAGAGCTTGGTTCCGACGTCGATAGTCACGTTGGGATCCGTCTCAATGATGTTTGTCCAGCCTGGCTGGTTGTTGTTGATCAGGGTCGCGACAGGCTCGACACCGGGGAACTGCTCAATGAAATCGATGCGCTCCTCCAAATCGCTCAGGTATTCCTCCTCAGGATTTGGGGCCTCCCATGTTCCCGTAGCCGGGTCTTGTTTGAAGTGCGCCCGGAAATAGTCATCGCGTTCCTTGCGGAAGTGAGTGAGTAGGGCTGTCTTTGAGATTAGTTCGTCCATGGACCCCACTCTCCATCGCTGGCGGCTTCTTCAGACACGGCCGTCGCGAAGACATACCGGACGCTGGTGACGCAAACGAACTCTTTCCCGCAGTCTGAACAATCGAACGTCGTGTGCCCGTCATCTTCGTAGTTGAGCGACAAGGGACGGTCATCAGTCCAGACCTTGAAATCGGTTCCACAGTGGGGCATTTCGGAAGCTCGTTTCCCCAGTAGTCAATCGAATCCATCATTTGCTCCTTCAGTGTTTCGGTTGGCCGGCCAGATCGCTAGGCGGCGCGTTCGGATTGGACCTCATCCCAAAAACGGACGTCGACCATCCGGTAATGATCGTCGTCGCCGGGCTCCATGCCGGTGATCGCGCGGAAGCCTGCTTCGTCAACGGCGATTGTGTCGCTCAAATCGCCATGGGAGTTATGATAATCGAGCAGGAAGCGGGCCTGCTTGATGTCGACCCCGAACGGGCGCCATCTCCGGAATTCGGCGAAGGTCGCGGCGTTGGTGTCGGCCGAACGACGAAGGCCGGTCTGGCGGGCGTTGTCATCCTTATCGATGTAGATCAGTTCCATAAAGCTCGTTGCCATCGTTGGCCCTTTCTGTCTGTTTGAATGATCGCTATGCGACTTCGGCCCTGTCTTCGTCGGTCCACTCGACCGTCATGGAACCGTTAGCCATTGACGTCCATTTGGTCGTACCGGCGTTCCCGACATACTGCGGCGCCGGGATGTCCTTGGCTCTGAGCTGCGCACAAAGAGCCTCGGCGACCTCATTCTTGGTCCATGTGTACGTTCGAGAAATCCTGCGGTTCATCACTTCCCCCTCGCCAGCGCTTCGACTTGCACGCCCATCATCCACGGCAGGTTCTGGGTCGGGTGCTTGGCCCATGAGCGGTTGCCCGTGGTATCAGCGTTTTCCAAATCTCGATTTGTTCTATCGTTCTGCATCGTGAATTCACCTTCCGTTTTCCAAAAATCGACAGTTAAAACAGGTGCGGGACGACATTCTCAGCATCCTCCCTACTGCTTTATCTAGTTGTTTATTCTATCACTTTTATCGATTTGGAAAACCTGGACCTTCCCGTTTTCCAAATCTTGTTCTGTTCTCGTTCGCTGTGCCCACAAGAAAGCGATCTTGTTTTCCTGCTCAACATGACGCGTGTAGTGGCCTCCCATGCGGCTGTCGCGATCGCCGAGTGCCGCAGCCACCTGGTCATCGTTGGCGCCGGTCAAGCGCTTGATCTCGGCTGCGAACGTGACTCGTAGGCCGTGCTCGGTCAGGCCCTTGCCCACCAATCCATTGCGTGCGAGCTCGGTCAGGAAGTTGCTGGACCGTCTTTGAAGCTGGAGCTCGTTCTCCCATGGTTTGCCATTGCGGCGGATCGCGATCGGGCCGTCTTTTGTGCGGACCTTGAGCGATGCCAGGAAGGCCTGGAGCTCCATCGATGCGGGGAACCAGTGCTCCTCTGCGTTTTTCTTGTGCCGCATGCGGAAGCACATGCCAAAGCGCGGATCTGGCTGGTAGTTCGGCCAAGCCACCACCACGACGCTCTGGCTGCGGTAGCCCATATGCCGCGCGAGCATGTAGACGATCTTAAGCGCCATCGGAGCTCGTTCCATGACGACTAGCCATTCCTCCGGTCGCCATTCACGGTTCGCATTCGGGTCGGCCTTGTAGGCTCGCTTGATGCCCTGCGCCGGGTTCGAGGCAATCCATCCCCGCGGAATCGCCAGCGAGAACATGGTCGACAGCGCGGTCATCATCCTGTCGGCAAACGCCGGCCATTTGGCCTGGATGCAACGGTCCCGCGCCTCGTAGATGCCGGCGGTCGTGATGTCGGAAAGCAGGAAATCAAATTCCGGTTCCAGGAAGTTGAGACTATCCGAATACTGTTTCTTGACAGCCGAGCTGAGTTCCTTGAACTCGGAGCACTTGTCTGGGTCGGTGTACCATGCCACTAGCCAGCCTAGCGTCTGGGGCGGATAGGTTCTCGGCCGGCGGCGCCGGACATTGTAGGCGCCAATCATATCGGGCTCAGCGAGCTTCTTTTTGAGCTCAGCCTTGTTGCCCTCAAACCCGCGCACGATTGCGTCGCCGGTCGCCCGGATATAGACGTAATACTTGCCCCGAGCTCGGACGATTTTAAGTCCTTTCAGCCGCACCTTGACCACCTAGTCTCTCCCCAAACCGTTTGCCGGTCGGGGATGATTGCTTGTTCGGGTCCAAAGACAAGAGCCAATTATCCAGGCTGGTGCGAAGCCAGCGGTTCCCTCTTGTGGATTCCGTGAATGAAATGGGCTTGACCGGGCACTTTTCTTTGAACGTATCGACGGAGAGGCCGGTGTATTCGGCTGCCTGATCAAGACGAAGTGCTGCCGGCCAAAGTGTCATTACCAGCCGATCCTCTGTTTCCGTTCAGCAACGAGCGACGCGAAATAGGCATCCTTTTCCGCCTTGCTTTGCGGAGTGCGGGGTCTTTGCCTTGCGGCGGGCTCAGGCTCGACTGCCGCAGGCGTCGCTTCCTTGGCGTCCCTGTCGATGTCGTCCTGCAGAAACATGAACCAATATTCGCATAAGCAAAGCTGGACCTCGTTCTCTCCATACCGATCGTAGACGAAGAGATTGACGTCGAATTCGTAGTCATCGAGATAGAACCAGATCCAAGCATAGTCATAGAGTTTCTCGGGGCTCAGCTTATTGCTGTCCTCGACTTCGTATAGATTGAAGGTTCCCGGGATGTTAGGATCATCATGTGGCGTATAGGACCACGCGTCGGGCCGGCGCTCAAACCGGTCAACGTCGCAAAGCTCGATGTCCAACTGGTCAGCGATATTCCTAAGAAATTCGTTTATGCCGGTTGTGTGCAGTATCTCGCTGGGGTGCCGCGCCTTGATCTTGGCGACAGACAATTCATGAACGGTTCTAGTCATATCTCAAATACTCCTATTCAGGTACAGCTTGCCCTGTTCGTGCTCGACCGCCTCGGGTGCCGGGGTGGTCATCTCGTCTCGGATCCCGCGTTGTCGGTCCACGTTGTAGTGCCGTCCGGGTTTTGCGTCATTTGTGGTTCATGCCTTTGACTCTTCAAAGCGTTGCGCAGACGCCCGTAAGAGTGGCCGATCGGCGTCCCGTCCATATTGTAGGACCATCGCCCGCATTCGATCTCGACGGTTTTCATGTCCGCTTCGTTGGGCCAAACAACACTTGCCGGCTTGCCATTCCAGGTCTCGATAGGCTTTGACCAGTCAATCATGCTTTGCTCTTTCGATTTTTCGTCAAGTCCGCTGGGGTGCGACGCCCAATAGGCGCATCCACCAAGTTTGCGGCCGTCGTGTGCCGCGCCTAAGCATATCCCTCAGTAACGGCGATCGATACCAAGCGCGCCTATGCGACGCTCTGGATTCGATGATCTCCCAGTTCTCCCGCAGGGCTTGGCGCTGGTTGTGAATGCGCTTTTCCATCCGCAATATTCGGGCCTGCCGTTCTTCCATCGGTGTCTCGGGTATGCCGGCGACAATCGCGTCAGCGATATTGACGAGCAAGTCGTTTTTGATCGGCGTGCCATCTATGCTCCGAGCCCATTTTCGGTTGTGGGGTTTGGCCGCCCATGCGTCGAAACCGGCGTGAGCCATATCAAGCGCGCGTCCCCATTTGATTACTGGTGCGGTCACTTTCGGTCTCCAGAAGAAAAAGAAAGTGCGGCGCGCCCCTCATCGGTGATGCGATAGGTATTGTTCGCGATCGAATGGCGCACCAGCCCTCGCGACGATAGCCTGCGAAGCATGCGCTGAACTTCCACGCTAGTTGGCTGTGGCGTGTCTCCAATAAGTGCAGCGACCTCGAACGGCGCTTTCCAGTCGTCAACGCATTCAAGATAGCGACGTGCGCGGCCGGTCAGATTGATAGCCCTCGGGACAAATCCTGCGTCACTCATGTTTCGCTCTTATGGTTTCCGGAATAATTAGCGAGCGCCTGTATCTTCTCGGCAATGGTTGTGCAGGCCAAATCCCAAGGTGTTCCGCGTTCGCAACGCTGTTCATAGATGACCTGAACGCATTCTTTGATCGTGGCCTCGCGAGTCATCCGAACAATAGTAGCTTCATAGCGCGCCCGATCCGCAGCAACGATTTCTCCGAGTTCAGATTCAGTCATGCTTCGCTCTTTTGGATACCGGAAGTGATCGCAAGAACCGCTTCCCGATAGCGAGATCGCAGCAGCAAATCCGGACACGGATTATCTACCTCTGACATAAAGTCAAAATAGAGATCCCCGGGGCGTACCCCATGCGTCCGAAGATATGCACGATGAACCGCAATCGCCCGTTCTCGCGCGCCGGCTACGTACCTTGCACAATCTCCAATGTCGCGCTTGTCGGCATCGGTGAGAACATCAACTGGCTTGCTCATTCGCTCTTTCCTATTGCCGGAGACTGCGCGCCCGCCTCGTAATATTTTAGGAAGTGGCGGAAGATGTATTCGAGCGCCGCGTCATCGTACATGCCGCCAAGCCCGCTCTGCATCACAGCCAAGAAGGTGACGGCCGGTGGAGGCGAGTCCTTGATCGGAACATGGTCGATCAAGCGAAGCTTGCGGATCTTCTTGATGGCTGTAGCCAGAGCCGCATCGTCAATCATGTTTGTCCCCGCGGACTTTCCACAGGAGGGCGCTGCCCCAGCCTGGTAAGCTGAACCCACTTCGGATCGCGCCGGTAAAGCAGCCCCAGCCCGCGCAGGCGAGGAACGACAGCGCGATATCTCGGCTTGAGACAGGTTATCCGCATCAGATCGACAGTTTTCATCGCGTCAAGCAGTTGCAGCTCTAGTTTGGAGAGGATCATTTTGCGGTCTCCGATGTTGGTGCAGAGGGCTCATGGGGGGTCTGAGACGGTAGCCTGAAATCGTCGGGGTCAAGTGTCTCGCCGCGACGAAGGGCGCGTGACGCGCCGGCCATTGTGAGCCAGAAAACAGGGTCTCCACCGGTCAGTTGGGACCCTTTCTTGCCTCGCGCAAATCCCTTTTCAACCATGTCGCACCAAGCGACGTACTCGCTATGGCCCTCACCAGCAACAAAGTGGTTGCGGTATGATATCCGGTTCCGATTTGGAAGACCTAGAGCGTGGCGAGCTAGTTCGATCTGTTCTTCTGTCATCTATTCCCCCTGTGGCCGGAGTGGGCGCGAATGCGAGTTGCCGAAATCAAGTGCCGTCTCTGCCAGTTCTCGTGACTGCGGGTCAGATGATTGCTTGGAGATGTAGGCCAGGGCCATGCGATAGTTTTCCATCTCCTCGCCGCCACTCGAACTCCGCGGTTGAGCGCGGCGGAGGCTGGTGATTTCGACTTGCATCTCTGTCACCGCGAGTAAGGCACCATAAAGCTCTTCAATCAGTTCATCTTTAGAAAATGAGCCTAACTTTTGCTTCAGCTGCATGATGTCAGTCATTTCCCACCTCGCTCAGGGTGCGACTGCGCGCTGCCGTTAAAGCCGGTTTCCTGCTCGATCGTGGTCAAAAGGATCTCGCCAAGCCAAAAACCCCCGCCCTTGGTGTTCTCGATTACGGCCTGCCAAAGTGCAGCTAGGTCTGGCTTGCCCTCGTCATGGGCGATCTGGTGGAAGGCTTTGCCGACCGTCCGCGGACCCTGCGGTTGAGCGTCATCCAGAATATCGGCATTGAATTGCCTGTCTGAGGGGGCGCCCGCGAGTTCGTCGAGAAACACCCGCTTGGCGCGGTCCCATCCGTCATTTGGGCTCTGCGCGCTCTTGATCAGCGTTATCGCGCGGCCTAGTAGTTGCTGTACGTTGTCCATATTTCTTCCCGATGTCCTGAGATCAAACTTCCGGTAGATCATCTCGCACAAACTGTCATGAGTGCAGCCATCGAAGCTGAGGTCAGTCATTTGCCTCTCCTGCTGAGCTCGATGTGTCCGAAAGTGCGGCGGCTGCATGAAAGCGAAGTGCGTCAATCACCATCCGATGGTGCCGCTGGAAGTCTGGGCCATATTCCTCGTAGCCGCTGGAAACCATCTTTTGCAGGCCCACCTCATATTCATTGGCGAGGATCAGCATCGCGTCCGATTGTTCATTCGACATGGTTTGCACTGCTGGAGTTTGGGCAAGAGCGAGATGGTCAGCGATCCATTGCGCAGCCTTGTTGAGTTCGGCCGCCTCCTGATCGAAGTCGCCTTCTTCCATCAGGTCGTGGCTGTAATCAGCCAGCCAGTTCGATAGCCGCGCGCCCTCGGTCTCGGGAGATATCTGGCTCATCGGCACCCCCAGAGGAAACACGCGAACAGGATCGGAGGATATGTCCAAGAACAGAACTCGCCCCATGCGTCGATGATTTGCTTCTCGGTCATTGGTTCCATCCGGCATAGAGGCTGTAGAGCGACAGCGCGAGCGCGACGACAGCGAGAAGTGCGGCGGTTTGGTAGTGATTCATCTAACCTTCCTCGATAATGGTGACCTGCGTCCCGGCCATGCCGATACCGAACTTCAGTTGGACAATCGCGCCATCAGGGGCTTCCGCGACTTCATCAATTTGCTCCGGAGTTAGGCGGTCCCGATACGCCTCGATTGCCTCGAAACGTTCGTGCGGCTCAATGAAAACTGCTGCAATCATCGATCCCACCAATGCGCTGGAGTGATGTAAACGGGGCGCTGATCTTCCGGCAGCCACCAGAAGCGGGGGTCGGTTTCGGTGACAAGGTAATGCGGGCCGCTGGTGCGCGGCGGAATGTGTGGTTTTTGCACAGGCTCGGTCATTTGGTGTCCTTGAGAGCGTCAGCTAAAACCTGCCGCAGTTCGTTGCTTCGCTTGATCTGTTCCGGCGTCGGCGGATGGCAAACGTCACAGTGCCGCGAGCAGTACGGGCAATCCGGATCATCTTGTTCTAGGCAACAGCCATCAATGCAGGTTCCAGCTACTCGGCCTTCTCCGCCGCACTGCCAGCATTCGCCATCGTAGGTGTGATCGCTGTAATCTGTGTCGCTCATTTCGGCTCCTTTGGCTGGAGGGCGCGTACCGCCATTATTTTCTCTGGGATGCAGCCAAAATCATTGCACCATGGGTTCCCGCAAAGTTCGGAGCACGGCTCATCTGGTATTTCATCTGGCGTTCCAGGAATCGCCTCGACGATCTCAAGCAACTCCTTGATCCGCTCCTCGTAGGCCTTTTCGTTGGATTCGAGTTCGGCTATGCGGGCAGCTTGTTCGCGGAGTACCTTGCTAAGCGAATCAGCTAACAGCTCGTGGGCTTTCTCATTGCCCTCCAGTTCGGCTATGCGATATTTGAGGACAGAAATATCGTCGTAAGGCTGCTCCATTCCGCAGCTAGAGCAGGAAAGGCTGGCATCGCAGTAGCAACAAACAGGATCTTCCCGCGTGACCGGGTTGCTCGGGGTCGGAGTCATGCTTCTAATCCCCATTCACAAAGTTGCCGTACCTGTTCGGCAAAAGATGTCCCAGCGCGAATGGCACGGAGCCGTATCGCCGCGAACGTCTCGTCATCAAAGGCGACAACACACCGCTTCATATATTTCATGCCTATCCGGTTGAATTGTCATTGATGCAATAGATGTACATGGCTCGTAACGAAAAACCCGTTCGTTCTGTGACCGGCTTCGATCCGCAGAATGGACACGGCAAGGGGGTTTCAATCTTCCGGTAGAGCGTTTCGTCTTTCATGCTGTCCTCCGTGGTGTCAAAACATCACTATTTATGATCGCGTATGAGCCTTTTAATTTGCGTCTTGCTCAGGACGGTTGGAGGCTACCTTCAGTGAATGCCGGCGCGATCGATCAGATATCCAGGGTCAATGAAAATGATAATGATACGGAACTTCGTCTCATCGTTGCCTCCATGGTTGACGGGGAGACCATCTCCACCGTTACAAAATGTGCTACGGAATTCTTCATAATAGCTACCCAACGAACGTGATGAGCGGCAACCCGATCGCGCAGAACATACCGACTGCCGCGCCGATGATGAGAAGATCGGATAAGTTGATGGTGATCATCGAAATATCCAATCAATAACGACAGCCCAAAAGACAAGGCACACCAGGGCGTAGTCGTATGCGTGCAGTTCAAGTCGAATGCGTTTCATCGTGCCCTCATTTTGATTGCCAGCATGAATGGATCGATCCCGTAGCTCTTCCAGAATGCCAGCTCGTTCATCGTGTGTTGTTCAGTGTGATGCCGGTTGCACAATGGCAGCGCCCATGAATCGTTCGGCTTTTCACTCATTCCTGTGGGCAGCTTGCTATGCTCTGGCGCGCCAGTCCGAATATGGGCAGCCTCAACCGTCGTATCGTCACCGCAGATGCAGCACGGTTGCGACCGGATGAAATCCAGGTGGCGCTCGTCTCGCTGACGCGGCTCTCGTTGACGAAGCTCAGTCATGAAACACCACGTTATGGTTTGCGCCGAATGCATGGATGAGGTCGATTAGGCTCGTCATTTCCTCTTTCGATAGATCGGAGGACGAGCGCCCCAAGTTCACAAAGCCGCTGCCGTCCAAGTTCGGAACCATCCGCAGTTCACGCTTGAGCGCATCCAAGAAGATCAGTTTCCAATCATCGGCGGATAACTTGATGCCGTGCCAAGGAAGCTGCGTTGCAACTTCAGTAAGGGCCGCCCACATCAAATCGTTCTGTGGTATCGAACGCTTGGGAGCCTTGAAATCCACTCGCGTTCCTTCCGGGAGCTTCGCAGACCAACGGGCCGCGCGCTGGCGTATCTCGGGAGACACAAGAACAAGCGTTGCACGGGTCATGAAACCCCCCGATCATGTCGGCGCACTGCGGCCTGCACAGCATCATGGGCGAACCGCATTCCATTCTTTCGGACCATGCGCAGAGCGACCTGACGCCAGTTCCGCCAGATGCGATAAAGGCGAAGCGCTTCCTGGATATCGATACGCTCTCTCATGCCGCCTCCTTGTTGCGAAGGTCGGCCATCAATTCCTCGCACTGCAGGCGGAAGGTATCTTGCCAGTCTTCGGGGAGAACCTTGATGCGGTCGACGTTCCCGGTAAGCCAAAGCTTGAAGGCTTCGCGCGATACAGCAGCCTCCCGGCTTTCCCGCTGGAGTTTGGTATAGATTTCCTTGGCGTCCTTCTTGGGCAGCGTCGCGGGCTTCTCATCAGCTTCGAACTCGGCTTCCGAATAGAGGTATCCGTGGGTGTTGAGAAGCTTGAGAATGACACGATCCTTGGCGCGCTTCTCGGCCATCGCGTAGGGATAGGCGTTCTTGTTGTTCTTCGGAGCAGCCTCGCCGATTGACCATTCTTCACGGTCGCCGAGTTTGCCAAAGACACAGATAGCCACGACGCCCGCCGCGGAATCCGTCTCGACCATGGTGGGTTGCCCCCACGAGATGCCGGCAACCGCGCCAGCACGTTCCAGTGCCTTGTGCTTGATGCACCAGGAATTGCCGTGCACTTCCCAAATCTCGTCGCTGTCGATGGAGTGCTTCTCCATGAAGGCGAGAACCTCTTTGGATGGCTTGCCCATTACTTTCCTCCAACGTCGTCAAGAATGCGGGAGAGCTGATCGCGGACAATCTCGATTTCCTCGATGCATTTCGGGCGGGCGATCACCTCGCGGCCATCCGGGAAGCGGCTTAGTGTCTTCAATGCCTTCGTTGCAGAGAACAGGCCGACAAGCCGTTGTTCAACGGCGACTTCGGTTGAGTTCATTGGGTCGGACATGACATCTCCCGTTCTACGTTTCGCATCGTGATTTCGTATTCCAAATCCGTCTCTGGCGGCGGCGCGAAGAAGTTGGCCATCAGGGCCTCGATCCGCTCTTCTGGCGGCAGGTGCCTATGGGCCTGCCAGATGGCGAGGGCTTCGTTGGCGAGCTGTTGGCTGGACATCACACGGTCTCATGCTTGCGATAGTCGCGGGCGTGATCAAGTTCGAAGTCAGCGTTGTTGCGCTCCTCTTCGTCCTCACCGTCGCTGATCGCCCAGACCAGATCGGCAATAGCAGCGAGGCGGGTGTGGCCGTAACCACGAACGCGGCCTTCGTCCTCATCCTCGCGGTAGGCGCCGAACTCGCCGTTGGGGCAGAGGCCGGTGATCACGCGGCAGTCATTCGCGGGAAAGTAATGGGTGCGGCACTGTTCCATCTTCGCTCTCCTGATCTGTAATTAGTCCGGGGTGGCGGTTAGCCGTAGAAGCTTTCGATGTGTCGATCGTAAGCAGCCTCGCGGCAGTTCTCGCAGGTCCAACCTTCAAGCTCAGGGCAATACGGGATGCAGGTCGGTATTTCGTTGCGGGCGTACTTGTCTTTGGCGAGGTCAATCGGCTCGTCGCAGACATCGCAGAAAATTGTCGCCGCGCTTGCTACGTCAGATTTGGTCGTATCCATCACGCCACCTGCCGAGCAGCGTAGCGAGCGCGGGCCTCACTGAAGCGGCGGACAGCGGCCTTCGCGCCAACCTCGTTCGAATACCGGCCAACACACATCTCGCCGCGGCCCTTGTCGAACAACACAGCGAAGGGGCGGGCGGCGTCGTGCACGTAGCGGGTGCCGAGCGGTCCCTTGAGGGCTTCCTTGGTGTTTACAATCCTGAAGGCCATTTGCTTGCTCCCGTTCTGATGAGAGCAATCTAATCCAAGAAATTTGGAAGCGCAACAACTATTTTCAAAATAATTTGGAAATGCAGAATTAGCTAGCGCTAACCGTGGGTTGCGCTAGGCTTATGCAAGTGATTTGCGGGGGTATTGTCGTGACAGATGATAAAAGCTGGCGCAGACGGCACGCGATTCAGATCGTGGCCCAACTCCCGGAAGGGACGGATGACGCTTTGGCGGTCCTGGAACTGGCTCGGGAGCTTGTGGAGGGGTTTTTACAGGGCAATCAGGCTCGGGCGCCCTTAGCTGTTGTAGCCTTCCCAGCTTCGGCTAGTTCACGCTGAAGTTTGACCGGCAGGCCGCCCTCGTTCCCGAGGAACAGCCAATCCAACGTTAAGCCGGGGAACTTGCTGACTAAGAGGAATGCCACGTCCTTTGACAATGGCAGGCCACGCTCGAAATTGTTCCAGCGCTTTACCTCAATACCTATTCTGTGGGCGAAGGCGGTCTGATTCTCCCCAGAAACAACATGGCGCAGCGTTGCAAGTCGGCGCGCGACCTCGGCATTTTCGCTCGGGTTCGGGGTTTTTGCCATTCGCCGTACTTTTGAAGTAATCCAAATTTTTTTGCCACGAAAACTTCTTGGGCCTTGCATTTCCAAATTCCTTGGATATTGTGGGGAACATGGAAGAGCTTTCGACCACCTCTGAAGTGTTAGACGCCTTGGGCGGAAACGGCGCCGTCGCCGAGATCACGGGCAGCACCACCAAGGCTGTTTGGAATTGGCGAGGGTTCAATACCTTCCCCTCAAATACCTATGTCGCGATGACTGAAGCCCTTCTGGCAAAGGGCAAGACCGCCCCCGCGTCGCTGTGGGGCATGAAGATACCGGCTGAGGCCGCGTCATGACCAGACCTCCGATCATCGTTCCATTCCAGTTCGTCGGACCAGCCCCCGACGACGCGGCAGTCACTGATATTGCGCTCCCAAGCCTCCGGTCAGTGACTGCCGCAGCTATTCCCGAAGCCGGAATGTGCGGCTTTGCGTTCGACATCAACAGCATTCCAGACATGGTGAGGCGAGCATGACGTTTCGTGTTGGGCAGAAGGTGATTTGCGTTGATGATGGACCCGACCCGCGGTGCCCTAGCCGTGACTGGAAGAACGGCGACAAGCCAACGCTTGGATGGATTTACACAGTAATAGGCCATGATGAGCCGTTTCTCGATCGTCCATGCATCTTCATCAATGGCTACGAGCACTGGTCGTTTCTCGCCCGCCGCTTCCGTCCTCTTGTCAAACACAAGACCGACATATCCGAGTTGAAAGCCCTTCTCATCCCTGGCGCAAAGATTCGGGAGGACGCGTGATGCACTGGCGATCACACGGCGCTGGCCATAGCGAGGATATCCCTGACCCTCCGCTCGATATCGGCTGCGTCATCCGGGACGCTATCCTTGGGGGCATTACTGGAGTCGCGCTTGTTGTCAGTGTGTTCATTTTGATTTTTGTCGCCCTCTAAGTACCGAACTAAGTCCGCTGTTAGCGCAGCGAGCGAAATCCAAGTGTCCGTGTTGTCGTTGCAAGCTTCCTTCATGTGTAGATCAAACATCATGGAGGGTCCGAAAAGTGGACAAGTCATCCGGAGTAAAAAACGTGCGTACGGAAATTGCCATCGTCGCTGGTTCATTCGACGGAAATCGAAAGAGTTGGCTGGCTCGCGTATCCAGAAGAGTACCGACGGTGACTTACAGAACGGTGCGGAGTCTTTGGTATGGCGAGATTGATGATTCTGAGCATTGGGCCGCCAGAGACATACGGCGAGCTGCGGAAATTATCGAAGCGCGTCGAGAAGCATCCGCGTTGGCGGGTCAATACCAAAAAATTGCCGGAGGAATGCGTGCGCAGGATTCGGATTTTTACAGCGCGGACATTGATCGCCTGGAGCGTATCGCTCGCATCCTTGGCGCTTTGGATCGCCCCTGAATTGAAAGCGAAGTGAAATGACCGTCATGCCTCCCTCACCATTTTTGTGCTCTGCCGCCCTAACGGCAGAAACGCTGCCCGCCGATGCACCCGGCACCCCTCATCGCTCGGTGGGCAGCAATGATTCCGACAACCGCTTCGTTCTGGACGAAGCCAAGTTCATGTTCGATATCGGCTATGTCTCGCCAGCAGCGCGCCCTGAGAACTTCGCGGAGTATACCCGCTTGCTTGATGAGCTATGCGGAGACACCCCGGTATTCATTGCATCGCCGAGCCCGGAATTTCAGGCGGGTGAGATTGAGCCGCTGTTGCGGACGTTATTTCAGCGGAGCGCAGCATAACATGGCCAACCGATGGGGAAAATGGACACCCGTTCAAATTGAGCAGCTCAAGGAGCTTTACGCTGCCAAATTATCGGGTTCTGAAATAGCGGCAGAAATGAACTGCGGTTACACGCGCAACGCTATCATTGGAAAAATTCACCGGCTCGGGCTCCCGCTGAGAGGACAACGCAAGGCCGCACCGCGAGTTACAAAGCAGCCAGCTCGGACAGAAACCATTCGCATAGTCCGCGCCAACTCAAACAGCAACGCAATCAGGATCATCGAAAGCGCCACGCTTGAGTCCGCCAAGCTCCGCTGTGCCGAAGTAGAGCCGCGTAATCTGTCCCTGGTGGATCTCGGGTCCAACGAATGCCGGTACGCTTATGGCGACGGCCCGTTTCTTTTTTGCGGGCACAAGAAGATAGACGGATGCAGCTACTGTGGCCCGCATTTCGATCTAATCAGGAAATCCAACCGGACGATTGACGAGGCGGTTACCGAAGCCAGACGTCGGCGCATCCGTGGCATCAATTTTCGCCGGGATCTTTTGGAGGTCGCGCCATGAACCTCGACAACATCATCATAGACCGATCTCCGGCCCAAAAAGCAATCCTCGTAGACAAGCTTCGCGAGGAACTAAAGCCCATGGGATATTCGATAATCCTCACAACCTATCTGGCTGCATTGGCCTTTCAGGCAAAGCGGCTGAAGCGCATGGAGGAAGCGTGATGAAGATACCAGTCAGAGTGCTTCTCAAAGCCCGCAGGATGGACCTCCGCAAGGCTGATCCGAAATCACGCGATCGTATCCGGCAGAAGGTCAAGGTGCTGGAGATGGCTCGGCTGCTGAGCAGGAAGACGAGGGCCGCATGATAGCTCGGATCGCATACCTGACGACGCCCGGCCCTGACCGCTTTGTATTGAACATACAGCCGTTCGGCTCTGACGACATCCAGTCCTTTGAAATATCCAGGCACCATCTGGCCAATATTCTCATAGACGGGACTGCCTTGGCGCTACGGGAGACCAGTACAAACCGCGTTCCCCCACCACTAAACGAGGATGCACATGAGCGAGCCATCAACGGGGCATAATTCTGTAGCCAAGGAACAGCTCAGATCCATCATCGAGCGCGTCGAGCGGCTGAACGAACAGAAGAAGACAATTTCCGATGATATCGGCGATGTGTTCACGGAAGCCAAGAGCAGCGGTCTCGATGTGAAAGCGCTTCGGACGATCGTTCGCATGCGGGCGCAAGATGCTGGCAAGCGAGCAGAGCAGGAAGCCATCCTGGAGACCTACATGCATGCGATGGGGATGCTTGCTTGAAGCCGGCGGGCAACCCATGGATGAAGTTCTACCCGTCAGACTGGCGGGCAGACCCAGCTTTGCGTAGCTGTTCAATCGCAGCGCGCGGGCTCTGGGTTGAGATGCTATGCATCATGCACGAGTCTGATCCATATGGGTCGCTGCTTATCAATGCGTCGCGTGTGGACAAGAAGCGCTTAGCTACGTTAGCGGGCATTACGGAACGTGAGTGCACCTCGCTACTGCTCGAGCTTGAGGGTTTCGGCGTGTTCAGCCGGGACAGCGATGGTGTGGTCTATTCACGACGCATGCGCAGGGATCATGAGAAGGCGATTGAGGATAAGCGGAACGGCGGGAAGGGAGGTAACCCAAAGCTTAAGGGGGGGGTTAACCCAACCGATAATGGTGAGGTTAAAGCCCAGAAGCCACTGCCAAAAAAGAATTCAGAACCTATCGGTTCTGGCGCCGAGGCGCCTTCGGTTGATCCGTCGCAAGCGGAACGGGACTACTTCGCTCGAGGCAGGGATGTTCTAGGTAAAAGCGCAGGCGGGCAGCTTGCCAAGCTTCTGAAAGCCAACAGCGGAAACGTTTCGCTCTCGAGATCGACGCTCGAGCTAGCGGCCACGAAACACGACAAGGCCGCGTTCTTTGCTCGAGCAATCAGCCATCAATCGCAGGGGCCACCGGAAGGCAAGGGCGGGTTTACCTCAGTCTTGATGGACAAACACATGGAACGGAAAAATGGCACAATCGATAGCGAGCAGGAATTCTCAGAACATTGAAGCGCCGCGGCCCGATCTTGCCGCTTCTCGAGAACTTTCTGCAAGGCGCTCGTCGATGGTTGATGGGGGATTTCTACCGGAGCCAATTCCGAGTTCGGTCCGTCTCATGCTCGAGCGACGGCAGTACGCCGTAACGGCTGGATTGCAGGGGGCCTCGAAGTATGATCTCGAGGAACAGGTTGCGGCTCTGATGACAGGATTCCCGTCAATGCGTGGGCTGTCAAAGATCGAGGCCCAGGTATTAGTTAGGAAATATGCTGATGACCTCGATGGCGTCCCGCTTTGGGCGATAAAGGCTGCATGTGGAGACATCTCGAGGGGTGCGGTTGCAGATATGAATCCAGACTTCCCCCCGAGTGCTTCCCGTGTTCGCCAGCAGGCCGACGAGCATCTCGAGCGGCTCGAGCTGGAATCAAAGGATTTGCGGGCTGTTCTATCTGCCAAGATATTACCTCCCGAAAATCCCGAGCGGACGGCGAAGATAAAACTGGGTTTCCAAAAACTTCAACAACGCATGGGAAGCCGCCAATACGTTCTGCCGCCCGAACCTCCAAAGCCGCAATCACTCTCAAAGGAGCAGCTCGAGGCGCATTACGCCAGCCATAGTCTCGGGTTTCAAAAGAGAGAGCAATGATCCGCAACCCATCAGACGGCTCGGTACGTGAAAGATGCGGTTGTCCGGCATGCCAAAAGGACGGCATTCAACATATGGCTGCTTGTGCAGTTCATAACGGGCCGGCGCTGCATGAGGGTATTTGCACATGTGCTATGGGGCGGGGCGCTCCGGAGGACTTGGACCGCCTTGAAAGTACTAATCTGCCAGCCTCCGGCCTTCCGACCGGCAGCACCAAGCCTGAGAACATTGCCAAGCTCGAACGATCGCGGGAGTGGTTGCTTGATTATCACGCCGGGAAATTCAAAAAGGAAACCGAAAATGGCTAACGTATCCTGCACGATCGCGGTCAACGAAGTTGACGGGGTTTTGTCAATATCGGCGCAGATACCTGATAATGCCGAGCATACCATAGCGGCGGCTATAACCAAAGCCATGCTCAATGGCGGCAGGGTAATGATGAACAAACTTTTGCGCGACAATCAGGAAATTCAATTAGTCGCGATGAACTGAAGGAATCCTGAAATGCAAAACGGGGCATCAATGAGCACTAAGAACCCTCGCAAGATTGGCATCGCGGCGAGCAAGAAGGGGGTGAGGAATCCGGCCTATCCGTCGATCGAAATCCACGGATGTCCTACCGCAGAGCGCTTGCGGATGGCCGGTGACGACTTCACGCTTGGAGGTGAAGATCGTGGTGTAAAAACCTACGCCATGCGGGATAGCCCATTGGACCGCGCCTTCAAGAAGAAAATAATTTCCGGCGCCGAGCATTCTGCACTGCAGAAATACCGGCATCACTGGTATCATGCAGGACAGGCACCAACGATCAGTTCGCTCGATCTCGATCGGATATTCTCAGGAGGCCTTGGCGGCCCCGCTGGGATGCCCAAGAGCGAGGGGCAGGTATTCCACCGTCAATGCTGGAGAGCCGCTCAGCAGTGCCTCGGGCTTCGTTCTGCGGCCGTTGTAGATCTGTTCGTGTGTCGGGAGGAAAACCTGGAGCAATGCGGGCAGGCGATCGGATGGAACAGCAAGCCGCAGGCGATTGCGGGCGCGGCTGAGTTGGTCAAGGATGCTGGGTATCGGTTGGCCAAGCTGTGGGGGATCGGATGACTTGTTATTACACGAAAAAAGACTGCTATCGGATGGCCGAAAATCAGTTGGAAAAGGAAGAGGATAATGGCGAGAAGCCGAAAGAAACGGCGCAACAGCGCGCCGATAGAATTTGGAAGCTTGTGGAGTTAGCTTCGCGTGACACTTGGGTAGTGGGTCAGTTTGAAAAATGACCTCGAAATAAATCCCTTGGTTAATTCCAAGGACGGCCTGACCGGGACTCGCGCCGGACGGGAACCTGCGCCTAAGATCGCGCGGGGTGACACTAAATGGATACGTTCCTACCGCATCAGGTCAGTTACGACGTCGCTGGGCATATCCCTGTTTCCGTGGTTGCCGAAAGCCTCGTTGCCAACGGCAGCTTGGCGGTCGAGGCGGCGTACTTGCTGGAGGCTCTTATACCTGGATTGGTGGTTGAGCGCGCGGAAGTGTCCGTCCGGAGCGTTTCGCATGAATCCCCTCTTCAACAGGCGTTCATTGTTGCAGTCGTCGCCGCCTACCAAAAAGACATGGTGAGTGACGTGCCAAAAATTTTTACAGACCTAACCGGCCTAGAAGTCCCCGATAGATACCACACCATTCTCACGGTCGTGGTGCTGATGATTGCGGCCTACGGGATTAGTAAGGCGATTGAGCGGCTCTTTCCGGCAAAGAAAACGGATAAGATTGACGAGAACTTCCGAAACCTAACGATTGTTGCTGGCGATCTGATTCAATCACCACCCGGTGAAATCGAAGCGGCGATTAGAGGGCGGTTGGCTGATAAAAAACAACCAAAACTAACGAAAGCTATCCGCAACTTTTTCGCTCCCACCATTGGGAAAGAAGGTGCCTCAATAATCGGGGGTGGCTCTGAAATCAACTCTCCGGCATTGGCTCAAATTCCAAATTTCTCAACTGCGGAAGCGGAAAGCGAGCCAGACGCGTCAGAATCAGTGTTTGAGAATGATCAGCGAATTATTATTCACGCGATGGACAGAGACAGGGGCAAAGTTGGTTGGGCTGGTCACATCCCCGAACTATTCGAAGAACGCGTTCCCATGAAGCTTGATAAGACTATCGATCCAGAGGCCCTGTTCACAAAAACGGAAATTACGGGTGATGTTCTAATTGAATATGACGTAGCAGAAGATGGAAAGAAAACGCCGACTCAGTTCCATCTGCTCAGGCTGGGCGACACTCCAAAGCCGAAACGGAAGCGGGCCGCCGCCAGATAGCGTTTATTTGTTCTCCAGCAACCAAGCTTAATTTGGGCACGGGCCTGTCTGGTCAGCTTGTTCATACTGACACTTATGCTTGAGCGCTCAGGGAATGTCAACACCCCTATCAAAATGATAGGGCGGGGAGTCGGAGCCCCGCCCTATCGAAATCCACAGCCAGCTCCCGGAAAAAACTCTTACGCAGCCTCAGCTTCTTCTATGACCTGCCACTTCCCATCGGACTCTCCCAAACTCATCGCGCCGTCGATTGCATCTTCAAGATCGGCGATGCGATGTAGAACTTCTGTAAGTTTCCTATTTCCTCCAATCGTCTCCGCATAAAGCTTTCGAAGAACGGCGTCGGCGGCGCGGGGGATCGACAGTTTGTCCTGCTCCCAACGTCGCACAGTCTGTTCGGTAACATCTATGAGGCGAGCCAGAGTATTTTGCGACATACCGAGTTCATGGCGCAAAAACTTAATCTCGTCTCCTGCTAGCATTTTCCTTTCATTGATCAAAAAGCGACCGATGGTTTTATGCAAACCGTCTAAGTCGTGGATGATCACAGCGCGCTTTTTACCTTGACCTTCGGTGTATTCGAAGCCGCTCATCAAATAGACATTGTCGAGTCCGCTCTCCCTATATTGGTATGATCCTTTGATCGCCTTCATGGTGCCAACCCTTTCTTTAGATCACGGTGACCACGTCCAAATGCCTTTCTTTCACAGCCACCACGACTTGTACTCGCCTCCCGGCAACTTTGCGCCGTAACTTTACTCTCCAATCACCCCACTCGTCCTTTGTCGGTCCGCTTACGACACGACCATGTCTTTAGCGTATCGAGGACTTGTCGCATGGTGAGACGCCTCACTCTCAATCTTTCTTGAAAGTGTGGACTATCGAATCGCAGATTTTCCGAATCCTTTGCCAGCCAGTGGACCCGGTCCCGTAGGGCTGCTGCCGTAGGGACTGGTTCGCTAGCCGGTCGGGTTCGAAAAGGGACGACTCGTTGCTCATCCATGCACCTATCATTATGACAGGGTGCATTTTGATAGTCAACGATGAATGGGAGGTTAACGTTCCGTCTTCCAGCGGGCTGCGGCGGCTTTTTTTGCAATAGCCGAACGCTGTTTTGGGGTCAGGGAGGCGGCCCGCGCCGCCCCACCCTTCAAGCCACCCTTACGTCCCAAGGTGACGGCAGCTGGGTCCTTATCCGCGTCCGGATCGCGGTCTAGCTTCTGCCCCGTCGCAATGTCGATGATCGACTTGGCGAGCTGGTTGGGGTCTCGGGGCCGTTTTGGGTGCTTGTCGGTCATCCCCAGAATATGCGGTGTAAATCGACAACATTCCAGTCCGGACGGCTGCCACAATCAAACTGACCCACTACCGACACTTGACAGTAAAACCAAATCACCCCAGATTGGGCATTGTCGCAAGTGATTTGCGCAGATAGCCCGTCCGGAGAAATCCGCGGCGGGTTTTTCGTTGGATATACTTTGAGCACAATCCATGAATTGCAGCAGGTTCTTTGGTGTGACACCCCAAAGGGACTAGCGCTGATCAAGTTCATGGTTTGCGACGGGCCAGATAGTGATTTGCTCTGGGTGACCGCAATACAGGAAACTGGAGAATGCTGGACATTTTCCAACGAAGACATCAGATTCGCCAAGAACATCACGCTCGGTCGAAGGGCTGATGAAGGAAAGCCAAATGCCCGCGCTGTCAAACCCAAAGCATGAGCGGTTTGCTCAGGAACTCGCGAAGGGTAAATCAGCCGATGAGTCATATGCTTTAGCTGGCTTTAGTCCGAACCGTGGAAACGCCAGCGTATTAAAGCACAAGCAAAACATTTTAGAACGGGTATCTGAAATACTCGATGAACGCGAGTCCATTCACGCTCAGGCGACCGCTGATGCGATTAAATCGACTGCCCTTACCAAGACATGGGTAATTGAAACCCTCATGGAGAACGTCGCCAAGGCCATGCAGGCTAGGGCGATGACTAACGATGAGGGCGAGACAATCGGCGAATTCCAATACCAAGGCAGCGTTGCCAACAAGGCGTTGGAACTCCTTGGTAAGGAAATCGGGATGTTTGTTGATCGCTCCATCAATGAGAATGTGAATACCAATTATGTTGTCTCAGGCGAGCCCGTCGACAACGTTGAAGACTGGGAACGGGAGCACGCTCCGAAGCACTAAGCTTGCATGGTCGCCTCAGAAGGGACCGCAAACCGCGCTCATCAAATGCCCTGCTGATGAAATCTTCTACGGCGGGGCACGAGGCGGCGGCAAGACCGATGGGATGCTTGGCAAGTTCGCCATCAAGGCGGCAAGATACGGGGAACATTGCGTTGGGGTGTTCTTCCGCCGCACCCGTGAGGATCTGAAGGAGGCTATTGAGCGCTCAAGGCAGATTTACGGGCCGATTGGTGCGGTCTGGAGCGAGCAGAAGAAGTGGTGGACGTTCCCGAACAAAGCCCGGCTGAAGTTCGAATATCTCGACAAGGACTCGGACGCGGACAATTACCAGGGCCACAACTATACCGATGTCTTTTTCGAGGAGCTGACGCACTGGGCAGACCCGGCTCCGGTCAACAAGCTAAGGGCTACGCTTCGCTCTGCTACTGGAGTTCCCTGTCAGTTTCATGCGACGGGCAACCCAGGCGGGCCAGGTCATCAATGGGTAAAGGCTCGATATATTTCACCCTCTCCTGAGGGATGGTCGCTGATCTGGGAGGATTTCACCAATCCTTTCACAGGCGAAGTCGTCCGCAAGAACCGCGTATTCATTCCGTCGAAACTCAGTGATAACCGATATCTTGGCTCAAGCTATGTTGCGAATCTCTATCAGTCAGGTTCGAAGGAACTCGTCAAAGCTTGGTTAGCCGGCGACTGGGATGTGATCGAAGGCGCGTTCTTCGATTGCTGGGACGCTACCAAGCATGTCGTCAGGCCATTTGAAATACCTGAGGACTGGACGCGGTTCAGATCAGGGGATTGGGGATCGGCCAAGCCATTCTCGTTCGGATGGTGGGCTGTCGTAGGCGATAAGTATAGGCTTGAGAGCGGCCTTTGGCTTCCGCGTGGTTGTATCGTTCGTTACCGTGAGTGGTACGGGATGCAGCCGGGAAAACCAAATGTCGGGCTTAAGATGCATGCTGACAAGGTGGGCGAACATCTGGCCCTATTGGAAGCTTCCGATCCTAAGCTTGTTGGTGGTGTGCTGGATCCTGCGGCTTTCAGTGAGGATGGCGGTCCACCGCTATCGGAGCGGATCAACACTCCATTGATCAAGGCCAAACTGGTTCCGTTCAGGCCTGCGGACAACAAGCGCGTGCCAGGACGTGGCGCAATGGGCGGCTGGGATCAGGTCAGAGGTCGGCTTGAGGGTGACGACGATGGGCTGCCAATGATGGTGGTGTTCTCGACCTGCATTGATCTGATCAGGACATTACCGGCATTGCAGCATGATCCTCTGAAGTCTGAAGACGTAGACAGCGACATGGAAGACCACGCGCCGGACGAAACTCGCTACGCCTGCATGTCCCGCCCTTGGATTCGCAAGAAGCCTGAGAGCGAGAAACCAACGAACAACACCGGCTACAAGCGCACCGATAGCAGCGCGACAGAGAGCTTCAAGGTATATTGATGCAGCCCAATCTTGCCACATCCTCCAGCGAGCCGATGACAGGCGACAAATCGCCTGTGGTCGCAACGGATGGCGAGTATCTCTCGGTTGAGAAGCTCAAGCGGCAATATTACGATTATCTTGGGGCAAAGACGGATGAAGTAGAGGAAGCGCGTCAGTCCAGGCACTACTATCACGGCGACCAATGGACCGAGGCCGAGATTGCCGTTCTACAGCGCCGCAAGCAGCCTGTTGTCACCTCGAACCGGATCGAGCGCAAGATCAACGCGGTTGTCGGTATCGTCGAGAAGCTGCGGCAGGATCCGAAGGCATATGCTCGTACTCCAGAACACGAGCAGGGCGCCGACGTCGCCACTGCGGTTATGCGGTACTGTCTGGATGTCAACGACTGGAAGAGCAAGTCTACCCGTAATGCTCGGCTAGGCGGCATCGATGGCATTGCTGGCGTTGAATACGATCTTGAGACTGGAGATCATGGTGACCCTGACCTCGGGCTTCATATCGTCTACGCTGATACCTTCTTTTACGATCCGCGCAGTTTCGATGAAGGTTTTACCGATGCTCGATACATGGGAATTGCAAAATGGATTGACGTTGACCAAGCCAAGGAACTGATCCCCAGCAAGGCCGATGAAATCGACGATTTGATGGAAGAGGGGTCGGACATCACCTCTGCCGCCGATCAGGACCGGGAGCGTGTCTGGGTCAATACCAGCCTGAAGCGGCTTCGTCTGGTCGACCACTGGTATATCCACAAGGGCAAATGGTGCTGGACGCTCTACATCGGCAGCGTTGTCATGATGCAGGGCCAAAGCCCGTTCCATGACGAGAAGGGCAAGACCTTCCCGCGGTTTCGGATGTTCTCGGCGAATGTGGACCATGACGGGGATCGATACGGGTTCATTCGGAACCTGAAGTCAGCTCAAGACGAGATCAACATGCGGCGCTCAAAGGCGCTGCACCTACTCAACAGTCGTCGAGTGATTTCGGAAAAGGGTGCGGTCGATGACATAGAGATCGCCCGAAGGGAATGGGCGAAGTCAGACGGATGGGTTGAGACAAATCCCGGCCTGAAGATGGAGCCGGACGACAATAAGGCAATGGCTGACTTTAAGGGCCAGCTTGAAATGCTTCAGGAGAGCAAGAGCGAGATTGAGAACTTCGGCCCGAATCCTGCGTTGATCGGTCAGGGGCTGGAGGATTCGAGCGGACGGGCCATTGCGTTGCTTCAGCAAGCCGGCATGGCCGAGCTTGGTCCTTATCTATCGTCGTTCAAGAACTGGAAAATCCGTGTCTATCGCGATATCTGGAACATAATCACGGAACATTGGAAGGCAGAGCGCTGGATCAGGGTTACTGACGACCGGAACGTCGCGCAGTTCTTCCAGATCAACAAGCTTGAGGTAGGCCCGAACGGACAGCCTGCGATTGTCAATGCGATCGGTTCGATGGACGTTGACTTCATCATTGATGAGGGTCCGGACACGATTAACATGCAGGCCGATGCCGCAGCGACGCTTCAGGCGCTTGGACCGGCGTTTGCACAGCAGTTCCCGGAGATCGCGCTTGAACTATCTCCCATGGAGGCTGTGACCAAAACCAAGATGCTCAAGAAGATAGAGCAGGCCAAGGCACAGCCGCCACCTCCTGACCCGAAGGTGCTGGCCATGCAGGCGCAGCATCAGTTGGAACAGCAGAAGGCCATGGAGGATGCCAAGCGGCAGCAGGCAGAGTTTATAGCCGATCAGCAGCGTATGACCGAGAAGGCTGCATTTGACCGAAAGCAGGCGCAAGAGCAGATGGCCTTTGATTGGCACCTGAAGGAACAGGAGATCGCTGCCGAGATCGAACGCGACAGGCGCAAGGTAGCAGCTCAGATTGAAATCGAGCGCATCAAGACTGCCGCTAGTATCGAGGCAACGCGTGAGAAGGCAGATGTTGATGCCGAGGTTGCGCGCCAGAAGGCTGCGCAGAAGCCCGCGAAAGCCGAAGCCGAATAGAGATCGTTCGCCTGCACGATAAAGGGCAAGACTACCCGCAAGCCTGAGCGATATCAGGCACAACGTGATCGCACGAAACGCGAAAGGGTGAAGTATGCCGACAGAAGCCGTAGACACAGGAGTGAGTGACCAGGAACTGTTCGACCAGGCAAACGCGGACGATGCGCCGGCTGATGAAGCCGTTGTAGAGTCCACTGATGAGCCTGCAGAACAGGTAGAGCAACCACGCGATGACGCTGGCCGCTTTGCCAGTAAGGCTGAGAACGAGCCTAAACCGCCGGCTGCAGTCGAACCACCGGCACCCCCGCCGGTTGACGACAACGCAGCAATGGTTCCGTCGTGGCGTGTGCGGGAGATCAACGAGGAAAAGCGCGCTCTGGCTGCAGAGAATGAACGGCTAAAGGCCGAGAGTTCAAAGTGGCAGCAACCGCCTGCACCTCAGCCCGTGGCTCCAGCGCCGAAGGTTGAAAAGCCAGACCCGCTCCTGGACCCCGAAGGTTATGAGAAGTACCTCGAAACCAAGTTCGAGGAAAAGCTGCTCAACAACCAGCGGGAATCGTCACTCGCCAATGCTCACCGCGCTTACAAGACAGAGTTCGAAGAGGCCTATGCGGCTGCACAGAAGCAGGTCGATCCCGTCCTGCGGACCATGATGCAGAACTCCCGCGACCCCGGCGAAACCTTGATTAAGTGGCACCGTGAGCAGAAGACAAGGGCCGAAGTAGGCGACGACCCCAACGCATATTTCGACAAGCGCTTCGAGGCATATCTCGCGGACCCGGCCAACCAGGCCAAGGTTATCGAGCGCATTCGCGGCGGTGTTCAAACTCCAACCCCCGGCGCACCTCGACAGGCCGCACCGGTAAACCTCCCGCCATCGCTGACCCGAGCTACCAACGCATCTTCGGATGCTTCCGCTGATGACGATGACGTTTCGGACAACGCGCTCTGGCGGCATGCCAACGCTTAACACCCGCCGAAATCCTGATGACCAACCCGCCGCGATGGCGGGTTTTTTATTGGGCTGACGGCTTCAGCGGCATTTCCAAGAGGAAAGCCGGAAAGGACAAGCCGTCATGGCTCTCACCACCATCCAGACCAACAACAAGCTCATCAAGTTCACCAAGGGCGTTAACCGTGAGTGGGTTCGTGAAAACCTGTTCGCAGCATATATGGGCGAAGCCATCACCTCAATCATCCGCAAGCGCATGGAGCTGACTTCCGGCGGCGAGCAGATGAGCATCCCATTGGTGGCTCGTCTCAGCGCTACCGCGATCGGTTCCGGCACCTTGGCCGGCAACGAAGAGTCGATCGATAACTACGGCATGCGCTGCTGGGTCGATTGGCGTCGGAACGCGGTCAAAACCAACAAGGCCGAAAAGCAGAAGGACTCTGCTGCCATCTTTGACGTGGCCCGTCCGCTTCTTTCGGATTGGCTGAAGGAACTCACCCGCGATGAAATAATCGACGCGTTCTATGCGCTGGTGACAGAATCGGCGCCCGCTGGTCTCAACTCGTCCGCCGGTCAATCGGTCAACGGCATCCTGTTCGGCGACGCTACCGCTGCCCAGCGCAATACCTGGGTGGTGGACAACGTGGACCGTGTGCTGTTCGGCAAGCTGGTTTCGAACTACTCGGCAACCTTCGCTACCGCAACGGCGAATCTAGACACGACCGATGACAAATGCAACCGCGCCGCCATGCGCCTTGCCAAGCGTCGTGCGCGAGCGGCCAACCCGAAAATCCGACCGTATAAGGACACGGACGGAAAGGAATACTTCGTCGCCTTCCATGGCTCACGGACGTTCCGCGATCTCAAGACTGATCTGGAAACAATCAACAAGGACGCCCGGCCCCGTGAAGGGAGCGGAATGTCCAAGAACCCGATTTTCCAGGACGGCGATCTGCTCGACGATGGTGTGATCCATCGCGAGATTCCCGAGATCGATACCCGAGTGCCGACTTTCTACGACACGGCCGGCGCCTCTGGAACGACCGCGGTTCGTCCGGTCTGGCTATGCGGCCAGTCGGCGATGGTCATGGCCTATGGGCAGATGGCGAAGCCAACCCAGCTCGACAACACCGACTACGGCTTCAACCAAGGCGTCGGCATCGAGACGGCTTACGGCATCTCCAAGATGTTCAAGAAGACAACGGGCGGCCTGCTTAAGGAGTGGGGCATTTTCACCTGCTTCTTTGCAGCTGCGTCTGACTCTTAACCCCGGACATGAGGGCGGGGTAACTCCCGCCCTTTTCCCTCACATAGAAGGATTAAAACCATGTCCACATCGGGCATTGCCCGGAATGACGGTTCTCAGAACGTTCATTTCCTCGGCAAGGATATCACTTATGCAACGGTCGGGATCGGAACAGCCGATACAGTGAAGGTCGGCCGCGTTCCAGCTGGCTCCAGGTTGATGCCGACGCAAGTCCACATCACCACCGCTTTTAACGCTGCAACCACGAACGTTCTCACGGTAGGCCAGAATGCCTCTGCCAACACGGACATCGTTGCGGCTGGAGAACTGAACGAGGGGGCTACCGGTGCCACGATCGTTGGGACCGGCTGCGCGCTCACGTTCGCGAGCGATACCGACATCTATGTTCGGTATACCCAGACAGGAACGGCGGCCACTACAGGCGCCGCAACCATCCTCATCCCATACTTTCCACCGAACTGGTAAGGAAACATCATCATGACATCACTTGTTATGGACGGTGGAATTGATGGCTATGGCCAAGCAACTTCCACAGGCGCGGCTATTCTGGCGACGGGCACCACCGTGTTTACCGTTGCTGGTGGACCGATCTTGATCACGCATCTGGTTTCCTATGTGATCGTTGGTGGCGATTCCACGGCAGCAACGCTGCAATGGAGCGCTGACGGCACGGTCGGGGCGGCAACGACGTTTACGGCAGCCTCGGGGTCCTTGGCGAGCTTGGCGGCAGGCGGCATCGTTTACTGCAACTTTACCACCATCAACACGGCGCCCGTCATTACACAGACGGCTGGCGTTGCCTTGGCTGGCCCCACCACTTCGACAGGCGGCGGCATCTACGTTCCCGCCGGCATCATCACCTCGACGATTGGCTCTGGCCCCACGGTTACGGCGACCTATCAGCATTTCATGCGATGGATCCCGTTGGCCCGTGGCGTCACCGTCACCGCAGCATTCTAAGGAGATAGCACATGAGCGGCCCCTCGGCACGAAACAGCGGTACGCAGTCGGTTCAAATACTGCGAAAGCGCATTACCTACGTCAGCAACGGAACGACGGTTACGGTCGGGAAGCTCCCGGCTGGCGCCTCGGTGGTAGGCGGTGGTGTCCACGTCATCACAGCATTCAACGATTCGGGCACGGATACCCTGATTGTTGGGTTCATCGGATCGACGACCGATGACAACGCCTACGCGACGCTGCTCGACCTATCGGCGGTCGGCTATATCGTTCTGGATGAACTCGCTGCAACCACAAACATCCAGCAAACGGTCGATGCGACGGTAACCTGCGTCTATGCAGGCCAGAACAGCAACGCGACGGCAGGCATCGCCGACGTGATCGTCCTCTACGTATGCAACAACGACAACTGATCTGAGCGGGGTTTCGGCCCCGTTCTCTTTTCATAGAGGGCATCATGGCTACGCTGAAGATTCGGGAATTCTCAAGATTGGCGGATGTATATCCGGGCGGAACGGCTCCTGTGCAACAGGAGCCGGGGCTTGACCAAACAGCGTTCACATTTTCGACCACGACACAATCAGCAGCTTTCGCAGCCGGTACCAAATACATTCTGGTCAAGTCTGATGTGGCGTTCTGCTATGTGGTTGGCGCCAATCCAATTGCGACTTCAAACGCGATGGACGTTGCCGCTAATGAGTGGGTATTTATGGGGGTTTCCCCAGATCACAAGATCGCAGTCGTCACCGCATAACAGGAGCTTTTTACAATGGCGAAAATCACCTGGCTTGGAGAAGAAGACGAGGAGAATCCCGGCCCATCGTTCACGCGATGTTTCGACAGGAAGTTCCCCAAGGGAGAGCCGGTCGAAGTCACGGACAAGGACATCATTGCGCGTGCTCGCCGCAACCAATTCTTTGAGGTTTCCGGCGTTCCCGGCCGTCCTCCGAAGGCTGATCATGTCGAAGACCCGAACTGAAATCCAGTTCAAGGCGCTCGCCATTCTCACGGGTGGCGATATCGGGCAAGACCCGTCCGCCGAGGATGCGGTAGCAATTGACGGCTATATCGACAGCGAAGCCGCCGAGATCAACGCGGATGAAACAACCTACATCAGCGATGTAAACGCACTGGACGATCAACTGTTCATTCCGTTCAGCATGCTGGTTGCCAATGCGGCTTCAGACGAGTTCGGCGGAAAGTACGATGAGGCCAAGGCACTGCGGTTACGTAACCGCATCCGGGTTCTGACCGGTGCAACGCCGGGGTATGGCCCTCAAGTTGTGGAATACTTCTAGTGGCTAGAATTCCGTTTCCGCTGTCATCTTCACCGGGAGCAACGCCACAAGAGAGCGCCGGAAGGCTTATCAATTGCTATGCGGAGCCATTGGGAAAGGTAATCGAGTCCGACAAGAAAACCGCGCCGCCTCCCGTGGTCTGGCGCAAATGTCCGGGGCTGGCCCTGTTCGGCGCGTCAGGGGCGCAGACCGGTTTTCGTGGGGCTATCCTCGTTGATAACACGCTATACGCGGCGTGGTCCGGCAAGGTATCGCGGTTCGATTCGGCGGCCGTTGAAACGCTCCTTACCGGTGCGCTAACCGGAACGGAAAAGGTCTTTTGGGCAAGGAATAACAAGGCTACTCCAGACGTTGTGTGCGTGGCGCCGGGAACTGGTGCATTCACGGTCACCACTGCGGCCGTGTCCAGCTTTGCGGATACTGACGTTGGCGCTCCAAACAGCGTCGGGTTCATGGATGGCTATTTCATCTTCACGTCAGGAGACGGAACACTTCAGGCGTCTGGCTTGAACGATGTCACGATCAACACGCTCGACAAGACGAAGGCGCAATCGAAGCCCGGGGGGCTGACGCGAGGCCTGCCGTTCAATGGGCAGTATTATGCGCTTGGGCCGGCCTTCGGTGAGGTATATGCGAATACGGCTAATCCTACCGGGTTTCCGTTCACGCGGTCCTACGTGCTGCAGAGGGGCTTATTGAGCCCTTACGCGATTGCTGGTCATGAGGACGGCTTTGGATCGTCGCTGATCTGGGTTGCGGATGATAATTCTGTGGTGCAGGCCAATGGCACACCGAACCCGCTGAAGATATCGCCGCCCGATCTCGATCGGTTAATTGCTGTGGTCACGACCAAATCGACGATAGAGGCCTTCGTCGAAATTGCGCAGGGTCATCCGAAATTGGTTGTTAAATGCCCCGCATGGTGCTGGGAGTTTGATCTTGGTTCGCAAAAATGGAACGAGCGCAGAAGTTACCTGGTCGATACATGGCGCGCTGTTGCTAGTTGTCGCGCCTTCGGCAAGTGGATCGTGGGTGACGCTGCGCTAGGTCGGCTGCTTTACGTAAGCGACACGGCATATGACGAATACGGCTCTCCCCTCGCGTTTCATATTGAGAGTGGTCCGGTTCTTAGTTTCCCGCATCGGACTAGGGTGGCGAGAGCGGACTTTTTCTTCGTTACCGGAGTCGGAAATGCGCAAGGCTCCGACCCAACCGACACTGATCCAGAGGTTGGCATCTCATGGTCGGATGACGGAGGCTATACCTGGAGTAATGAAATAACCCGCAAACTTGGCCGGCAAGCTACGCCGCAGCGCGTAACCGTTTTCAGAACTGGAATGACGGGTGTTGAAGGCCGCCGTTGGCGACTGAGGGTTACTGCAAATGTTTATGTAGGTTTCATGGGCGGATCACAAAGCGCCACCCTTATGAGGGCTGACCCGAAATGAGCAAACCACTTCCGGGTCCGGATGTTCCGATGATCGACCCCAAAACAGGGTTCGTGACACAGACTTGGTATGAATATTTCCAATCTCGCAAGGGGCTGGCGAACTTGCCTGACGTTTCGACGACTGCGCCGACAAATGGTCAGGTGCTTATCTACAATTCGACAACTCAGCTCTGGACTCCGGGAGCCAATTGATGGGCCGTCGCTCTGACATCAAGCCGCTTCCGTCGCTGGAGCGGTTGAATGCGCTGCTCTCATATGACGAGAGCGCAGGCACTCTGACGTGGAAGATGCAGCCAGATACGTCGCGCTCCAACATCAACTTCAATAACAAATGCGGCGGCAAGATTGCTGGAACGGTTGGCGCTAAGGGTTATCTCATTATCGGTATTGGCAAGGTCTACTATCTTGCTCACCGCATCATCTGGAAAATGAAAACTGGCGTCGATCCGACCGACATCATTGATCACGAAGATACTGTCAGACTCAATAACCGATGGCTGAACCTTCGCGATGCGGCAAATGGCCCGAACATTCAGAATAGTAAAATTCGCAAGGATAATAAGAGCGGTGTCAAGGGAGTTTTCTGGGACCCGACGCATAAGGCATGGGTTGCCGCGATCGGGGTCAATGGAAAGCAGACACGTCTAGGGCGCTTTAAAGATATCAACCAAGCGAGCGAAGCACGCCGTATTGCATCTGAAAAGATGCACGGTCAGTTCGCCCGCCTAGCCTGATAGGAGGCTGTCATCGGGCTCTTCGATATTTTCAGCAACGACACGGCAGAGAAAGCCGCTGCCCAGCGCAATCAGGGTCTTCAGCAGGGCTATGACACGCTGTCTGGCCTCTATGGTCAAGGACGCGATGCGATCAACACGGGTGCTGCTACGGCGACAGGTTACTATCAGCCGCTGATAGACAAGTACGGATCGGGTTCGAATGCCTATGGAGATGCGAGCGGAGCCAATGGTGCGGAAGGTCTTCAAAGGGCGACAGACACTTACAAGAACTCTGGTCAATACGGTAGCTATGGTGTCGGCCTTAGTGAGGGACTTCAGGCACTCCAGCGCACGCATGCCGCGGCAGGTAACCTAAGCAGTGGCAATGCCGATACCGATTCCATCAAGTATGCGCAGGACCAGGCAAGCAAGTCATATAACAGCTATCTATCCGGGCTTCAGCCGTATCTTGGTGCCGAGCAGGGCGCAGTGAGTGGGGCAGCGGGTGTTGCCACAGGGCAGGCCGGCGCGCTCAACCAGTCCTATCAGGGCCAGGGCAATGCCGCGAACGCCAATTACACGGGACAGGGCGCATCGACAGCGGCAGCCACGATGAACGACTATAACATTTCAAAGAACACGTGGGATGCGATCGGCAAGGGCGCCAGCTTGTTCTCGGCGTTTATCTGATGGCAGATATTGACCAAATCCTTGCGGGTGGTTCTGGCGCAGGTTCGCGTTACGACTTCTCTACATTCGGCGATCCTGTAAAGGCTTATTACGACGCCAACAAGATGCGCGCCGAAAAGGATTTGCGTGAATCTTTCAAAGGTGGTGTTACAACGCTTCCTGACGGATCGATCGACTACGCTTCGATGCAGCGCACGCTGTACCAGAAAGGCGCTCTAGACCAAGGTAATGCGCTTTCAGGTATTTCGGCGCGTGCTGGGGAACTGGAGGCGTTGCGGGGGGCAGACAGCGCACAGCCGACTGTAGGACCATCGACCTCGCGCAATACCGTAATGCCGGACCCCGGCAAGCGGATGGATGCCCAGCCCTCTCAAGCGGCTTCAGCTGCCGAGCAGCCCACCGTCATGAAAATTCTTGCGGCGCAGGGCATTCCCAACAGCGAACTGGAAAGGGCTTCGGCGTCCGTAGCTCGTCAGTTGGGAGTGGACCCGACCGCGCCGCTCAATCTGCAGGATCCGCAAGTTAGGAACGTGCTGGCGCCAGCCGTTGCCCAGATCAAGCGCATGGGGCTCGGTCAGGTACAGCCGCCGCAGCCGGGCGATAATCCGCCTCAAGGTGCCCCGCAAGCGCCGGTTATGGCGCAAGCACAGGCACAGGGATTCCAGCCCCCGCCGAATGTGGTAGCTGCCCAGAACGATCCGATACTTAAACGGCTGACATTGCTCACGGCCAGTCAGGACAAGAACATCGCTGCAGCGGCGAAGGTCCGCCTGGAATCATATCTGAAGAACCAGGAATCCACTGGTCCGATGAAGGAGTATCAAAAGGCTACCAGCCAGGGCTTTAAAGGAACATTCGAGGACTGGCAGAACCGCGGTGATGAAAACACCACCGAGCGCGATATCCTGACCAAGAGCTTGTTGCCAAAGATCGACAAATCTCAGGAGGCTGCTACCGCAGCGAAGGACGACATCAGCGCTATCCATCGTGCCCGTGAGGAGCTGGACCAGAGCGGTGGCGTTTTTGCTGGTCAGTTCGCCGATAAAATGAAGTTTGCGGCAAAGGTTGGTGCGTTCTTTGGTATTCCTGACGACGGCAAGATCAAGAATACTGAGGCCTATGGAGCTGCAATCGGTTCCCGCGTGGCATCCATGGTCAAGGCATTCGGTAGTGGAACCGCTATCTCGGACGGCGACCGCAGGTTTGCGTCGGCTATGGCGGGCGGCGAAATTAACCTCGATGAAAAATCAATGCGTCGCATTCTTGATATCGGCGAGCAGGCTGCACGCGGCAAGATTGGCCAGCACAATACTCTTACCGATAAGATCGTTGGAGCCAACAAGGCGCTGAAGGACGCCCGCGACACGTACATCGTAGAAGCGCCGGGGGCATACAAGAAGCCCGCGACGGCCAAGACTGCTGCTACGCAGTCGGTTGCCTCCAAGGCGGATTACGACAAATTGCCCACAGGCTCAGTATTCACCGGACCGGACGGGAAGCAATGGCGGAAACAGTAAATCCCGCCGATTGGGGTGCGGCGCCAGTAGATGGGCCTGCGAGCTGGGGCGCCGTACCCGCAGACCAGCCGTCCGCGACTACCACATCTCCAGCGCAACAGCTTCTGATCGGGTTTCAGAATGCTGGCGTTGCCGCAGGGCAGCGGACTAGCCCACATACATCGGCGCATGAACCCAATCTGGTCTCTGCCGACGTCCACGAAAATGATGCCGGTGAGGCCATGTATATCGACCCTCAGACCGGGGGGCTGAAACCTACCGACAGCAAGAAACACGTCATCTTGCGGGATCCGAACGACAATAGGTTGAAGGTCTACAATCGGACTGAGGACACCAACGAGGGCATCCTTTCCTCGCTTGGGCGTATTGTCGGAATGGGTGCGGTCAACAATCCGATGTCGGTTGCCAAGACGGTGCCAGCGGCCATCAGTGCGGCCGAGCGCATAGGCGTAGACGTTCCCAAGGCTATCATGACCGATAGCCCGATCACGGCCTTTACGGGGCAGGTTGCGGCACGAGCGCCCGGCGGCGGTCCGTTAATGAAGGCCATCGACGAGTCGCGCGAAAGCCTCAGAGGGTCCGTTTCTACCGCGGCAAACAAGGCTGGCGGGGTGGTTGACCCAGCTATGGCCGGCGACAATTACGCCAGCGCGATCGAGACCTCGTTCAAGCCAACGGTAAAATCTGGTGTCAGTGCTGCCTATGAGAATGTGGCTGCGCTGATGGACAAGGGCAAGACGACGCCGCTATCAAATACCCAAAATGCTGTTGCCGATATTCTGGGGAGTCGCGGGGAATCCGCGATCGATGGACTTGGGAAAGCCGTTGATACAGTTGCCGAAGGCATCAAGCGACCCGGCGGCATGACCTTTGATGGGATCAAGGGTCTGCGGACGCATCTGGGGGAAATGCTGGATAGCGGCGTATTCCCGGAGGGGATGTCCCAAGGTGAGTTGCGCCGGCTCTACGGGGCATTGTCGGAGGACCTGAAAGCTGCCGCGATGGATAGCGGCGGTCCGCGGGGCGTAGCTGCACTGGAGCGGGCGAATGAACTCAACAAGCAGGTTGTGGAATGGAAGGAAGGCATCAAGAAGGTTCTGGGCCCTGATAGCCGGAGCGGCGAGGGGGTCTCTGGTGCTATCATCCGCATGGCAAGCAAGGGATCCAGCGCCGATCTAGAAACGCTTGCCAAGGCTCGCTCAGCGGTTCCGAAGGAAGTCTGGCAGGATATCGCGTCAACCGCGATCAGCCGTCTCGGTACGTCACGCAACGGCGAGTGGACCCCTGCTGCGTTCGCTACCGACTTCCGCAATCTGTCAGACCGGGGGAAGGCGCTGCTATTTCGGTCCGTTGGCTCGGGCGATGTTTTGCCGTTCCTCAATGACATCGCCGAAGTGAGCCAGAAATTCGTTGACCGTGGGAAACTCGCAAATACATCCGGGACGGCCGGACATAATGCACTCTATGCGACTGGCGGCGCCATTGCTGCCGGTATCGCGCATGGATCGATGATCGAACCATTGACCGCCATCGGGAGCATCGCAGGCATAAACGGCATTTCCCGTCTCCTCGCACGTCCAGCTACCGCGTCGTCCGTAGCCCGTTGGTCGCGCGTCTATGACAAGTTCGCGGTTTCTCCAAGTCCAGCATCCAGGGTCGCCTTGGAGACCGCCAGCAGGAATCTCTCCAACACGGCTTCGTCGAGCGGTTTGAAACTTGATCCGTCTGAACTGATGCGAGCGATACAGGCACCAGCCGGCGCCCGCGCCGAAGACCAGTAAAGCGTTCCACGGCCACCAGGCCAGTAGCATCACGCTAACGAAGTAGATCAACAGCGCCATATGGGGCGCTTTTTCTTTGAGGTATTCATGGCTGGCACTATTCCAGGGTTCAGTCTTGCCCAACAGCAGGACAGCGATGGCACTCCGCTGGTTGGTGGAAAACTATACACGATCCAGGCCGGAACCACCAGCACGCCTCAGAACGGGTATCAGGACAGTGCGCTTACCATCCCGCTGTCAAATCCCATTATTTGCGATGCCTATGGGCGCCTTCCCCAGATTTTCCTTGCTGACGGCAATATCAAGCTCCGACTTACCAAATCGAACGGCACGCAGGTATTTGCGGCTGACGGCATTCTGGTTGTCGGAGCTTCGTCAGGTGGTGGTGGCGGCTCTCCGGTAGACGCTACTACAGTCTTCTCGACTGGCGATCTCAAGGCCCGATACGGGACTGGCGCCCTTTCTGGTTTTGTCCGCTCCAATGGCCGAACGATAGGCTCTGCGACCTCTGGAGCTACGGAAAGAGCGAATGCCGACTGCCAAACACTGTTTGAATATCTGTGGACCGAAGACACCAATCTAACCGTCTCAACCGGGCGTGGCGCATCGGCTGCGGCGGATTGGTCGGCAAACAAGACAATCGCTCTCCCTGATTGGAGAGGTCGCGCTCTTGCCTTCCTCGATGACATGGGAAGTAGCGCGGCGGGGCGGTTAACGGCGACATATTTCGGTACTGCGGCAACGGCGCTTGGTGCTGCGGGTGGGCTAGAGAGCAACAATGTCATTCTAACGCACACTCACGCGATTACCGATCCAACCCATGCACACGTTGCAGGCCCTAGTGATCGATACGTTGGTACCGCTGCTGGTGATCACGTAGGCGGCGGCGTTAGTTCTCCTAACGGAAGTGCTCAAATGAGCACCTTCAATACCAATGCAAGCGCGACTGGCATCACAATCAACAATGCCGGCAGCGCCTCTGCTCATAACATCGTTCCGCCGACGATGCTCGCAACAATATATTTAAAGTTGTGAGGGCCTGAAATGTATACGGGCCAAGTCGATGTCATCAGCAACAAGGCGACATGGCGCAGCCAGGTCTATGACGTGGTTGACGAGGATGACGACACCACAACGGACCTAACGGCTATCGTCGCTCTCGATATCGTCGTTACGATAAGGGGAATCACCGGGTCAGTGCAGGACTACGGGACAACACCTCCGACCAATGCCCTTGCAACGGCCAGCATCGCTAACGGCAAGGTTACCGTTCCAGGCCCCGGCTTCCAATGGCAATTCGAGGATACGGACCTGTCTGTCCTGTGCGCCGGCACCTATCGCCTTGGCGCCAAGGTGACGATGGACGGATTCATCGTCGACCTGATTATCGGGGATCTTACAGTGCTTGAGGGAAACTGAAATGAGCTTCAAGCTTAAAACTCGCACAATGTTTCCGGCTCAGGTCGAAGTCACTAGCCCGATCACGCTCACTAAGGTGGGAGCTGTTTATACCTTCGGGTTTGATACCGATGCGCTTTCGTTTGACGCTACGCTGGAGGCACTTGCTGCTCTCGATTCTACTGCCGGGCTTCTTACGCAAACAGCAGCAGATACGTTCACCAAGCGAACTCTGACCGGCACCGCCGCCGAAATCACCGTAACAAATGGCGATGGTGTTTCGGGAGCCCCAACCTTTTCGCTCCCAACGGCTCTGACCTTTACCAGCAAGACGGTGACGGGCGGAACATTCACGAATCCGACAATCAACGTTGCCGATAACGTTTTCTCCATTCAGGACAATGGAGATGCGACCAAGCAGCTTAGATTCCAGGTCTCTGGTATCACTACTGGCACCATCCGAACGCTAACGATGTTCGATGGAGACGATACGATCGCGGGTGTCGGGGCCGGTCAGACGCTTACCAACAAAACGATCAATCTAACCTCCAACACGTTGACCGGGACCGTTGCACAATTCAACACGGCGCTTTCAGATGGAGATCTTGCCACCCTTGCTGGCGCAGAGTCGCTCTCCAATAAAACGCTGGTTACGCCTATCCTGGGAACGCCGACGTCCGGCACTCTGACGAATTGCACCATTCCAGTTGGTCAGATAACTGGATTTGGCGCTGGCGCCGCCACGTTCCTCGCAACGCCTTCCTCTGCGAACCTCCTCGCATTCTTGACGGATGAAACGGGTACGGGCGCGGCGGTCTTTGCGACCACGCCGACTATTACGACCCCGAACATTGTTGGCACTACCGCAGTAGGAAATGCCAGCGCGGGTAGCGTTGGCGAATTTCCTTCTTCGATTATTGCGAGTGGGTCTGCCGTCTCACTGGTGAACGCCACGGGAAAAGACCTCACCAGCATTTCCCTGACGGCTGGGGATTGGGACGTTTGGGCAACGTTCAACTTCATTCCCGCAGGGACCACAAACATCACGCAATTGATCGGGAGCATCAGTTTAACGACCAATACACCCAGCCTTCTCGGCGATCGATGCGGATTCACTACTTACGGTTCGGGTGGAGTTGTTCCAGGGGTCATTAATTGCGGCTGCCCCTTGGTCCAAACAAGGATCAACGTATCGAGCACTACAACAGTTTTTGCCGTCGCTCAGGCGTCATTTACTGTTGCTGGTTTGACCGTGTGGGGATCGATTCAGGCAAGACGGGTTCGCTAAGGGCGCGGCTGGTCGGTCGGTGGGTCAATGTCACTGGACTCGTTGTATCTCTCTTTCTTGAAGAGATGAGCGAAGACGAGCCGCACGACAACGTACATGCCGGCAAGAACGACAATCGTCCAAAGAATGTAATCCATTTAGCGTTCTCCAGCCGCCCCGAGACTTAAGACTACCACCACAACCCCAACGAGAACACCCCTGAAATCGGAGAATTTGCCATGACGTGGCGACTTGCACACGCCCTCGAAACCCTGCGTTCTCAGGTGAACGCCAAGTGGCCGAACCGGAGTAAGGACAGCGATGGCAGCATAGGTGATGAAGGTCACTCGGCCCGGACCTCGGATCACAACCCGGATGACCATGGCGTGGTACGGGCAATCGACATCACCCACGATCCGAAGGGCGGCTTTGATTCCTATGCCTTTGCCGACATGCTCCTGAAAAATCAGGACCGCCGGATGAAGTATGTCATCTCGAACCGTAGGATAGGCTCAGGCCCAGCAGGACAGTCGCCGGGCCAGTGGCGCAAGTATACCGGCACCAACCCGCACGATCATCATTGCCACATCAGCGCGGTCCCTGACGCCCGTGGGGACGATACCAGCGCCTGGGACATCGGAGGTTATCAGATCGGGCCCGCCGTCGAGCCCTATGTGCCGCCGCCCAAACCGCTCCGCACAGGAT
>Ga0210377_10000317_pt1 | contig 45341 bp, 71 predicted proteins | sample PLM4_65_b1redo_FD_155480 | JGI IMG/M metagenome (GOLD analysis project Ga0210377, IMG submission 155480) | Groundwater sediment microbial communities from an aquifer in East River, Colorado, USA - PLM4_65_b1 redo | ecosystem: Environmental > Terrestrial > Soil > Riparian zone | place: USA: East...
ACAGCTGGACGCGGAACACATTGTCGTTACAACACCTGCGCATGCTGTGGGTTTTGTTGATGTCATTCTTGAGACATCGCCTGGCGGCGTTGAAGTCGCCCGCTTGTCGAATGGATTTCAATTTACACAACTCACGCGTGGTACTGATATTCGTCGCTTGCCCGGCATTGTCATTCAAGACGCGCTGAACAATCGTCCGAATACTTGTACCTTCTCAGTCGATGGCGCCAGTAACGTTCCAGTCGTCGGTGAACAGATCGACATCATCGATTCGTTTGATAGCAATCGCGTGCTCTTTAAGGGCACGGTGCAACGCGTCGATCAAGAATTCGAGGGGCTGAAAGAACAACTGGTCTGGCGCGCATCTGCTATCGACTTCACGTGGCTGTTTAATCGACGTCGCCCAACAGGCACGTATTACAACGTGTCGGCGTCTGAGATTGTCAAAGATCTGGTTACGAAGTTTTCGACTGGTTTTACTACCACGTTCGTGCAAACGAATCTGGCACAGATCTCAATTCAGTTCGACGGCTCACGAGATCTAGCGACGTGTCTTAGCGATGTCGCGCAAGCTATTGGCGGTGGTCATTGGTATGTTGATTACACGCCGTGTGTGCATTTCTTCCACGTCAGACCGCCGTTAGTAAAACCGATTTCACCTATTAAACCTGGTCCAGGATCTGCGCTGGTTGCCGCTGTCGGTGCGGCAATGCCAGACACGCAATCATTCACAGCCGGCTACTATTATTTCAGAACGACGTTCTTGTATTCGAACGGCTCGGAGTCGTCACTCGGGCCCGCGTCTGTCATCGTCGCATTTGATGGCTTGCACAAGATGGACTTGTCGAGCATTCCCATTGGTGCTGATCCTGGTGGCGGTATCACATGCACTGGACGTCGTATTTACTTTGTGCGCGGCATCGGGCAATTACAGCGCGGTTGGAAGATCGCTGACAACGTTACGACAACGGCAACAGTGTATCCTGGCATAGCCAGCACTGCGACAGTGATCGACGAGTCACATCTAACTGTGACGATTACGCTGCCACCGCCGAAGCCACCAGTATCGCAACCGGCAAGTTCGTCTGCGTCAGTCGCTGGTTCTGCGTCGTCTCTTGATACAGGCTTCGGTTATAACTTCAGTGGCGCTGTTGGTGTGCGTCCAACGGTAGCATCTGGTGCCGCGCTTCCAGGCTATTTGTTTTCAACTGGTACGTATCACTTCACGTTAGCTGCTGTTTACTCAGACGGTACACAAACAGCAGAAGGTCCGCCCAGTAATTCACTGGCGCTTGGTGAAGAGTTCGGGCCACACTTTACACAGCTGCCGGCATATCCACCGATCAACGGTGTGAACCCGATTGGCTATCGCGTCTTCGTCTATCACGAATTTTCTCCTGATGGGCAATCAGCAATTCCACGCGGCGGTGTGGGGAGATGGACACCTGTCTGGCCGTCAACGTTAGGAATTCTGCCGTATCCGACGGTGCTTGCTGCTGCAACACCGCCGCAGCAACCTGTGATAATTCCAGCTGCTGATCCTGCGGGCACAATCGCGACGCCTCAAATCGACTTTGGTCAGAAACCACTGCAGACGACGAAAGTCCGCTCGACGTTTACATGGCCGAATAACGATGGTCCGTATCTTGAAGATACCGATCCTCCTGAAGATGTCACTGACGCAAGCACGCTGTTGATTCGTGATCCGCAGATCGTTAGCAGCGTTGACTTGTCGCAGATTCGAAATCGTGTATTCGTGCATGGCGGCGCGACGTCGGTAACGGTTGATGCCGACGCAGGTGATACCGAAGTCGAAGTTGCTGACGTATCGATCTTTAACGAGACCGGTGGCACGGTGTTGATCGGTTCGTATGTCGTCAATTACTTTTCGCCCAGTTCGTTTGAAGGCGGACAAGGTTCACTTTTCTTAGAAACTGGTCTGCCCGGCCCTGTGTTTTCTGGCGATCCTGTCTGTTTGTATTTGATGGGCGAAGACGTCGATTCACAGAACATGATGGGCCGTATCGAACTTGATGTGGATGGTAATCCTACTGACGGCATCCATGAATACGTCGTGAGCGATACATCGCTAGTTGACCCGCAGCAACTGTATACGCGGTTGTATGCCGAGCTTGAGATTTTCAGTCAGCCCATCAAAACTGTGACGTATGCGACGCGCGATCCTAAATCGCGCTCTGGACAAACAGTGCATTTTGATATGTCAGATCCCCCGTTGAAAGGGGATTTTCTCATACAGAATGTGACGATTGATCAGATTCACGACGAGAACGATACAGAGTTGTTTCCGCGTTATACGTGTACCGCGACGTCTGCGCGCTTCGAACTTGAAGATCTACTGCTGCAGCTCGTAAAGAATAGTCAGAACAGTCAGTCAACTACGAAGTCAACAAGTGCGCGCGGTATTGTTGAGACTGCGATTACAGGCGGCCCAAATGGGTCCTTCAACGGCTTGCCGACGATCACGGCGGGGAGTAGTGGAGGCAGTCGCGGTGAAGGACACATCGCGCACGGGCAGGCTAGCGCGGGTGGGTTATCGGCGGGTCTCACGCCTAGTATTGCGAACATGAGTGCGTTTTCGGATGCTGGTGGCTATTGGGCACGCGCACAATCGGCGGTGGCCACCACGCAGCAAGAGGTACGGACAGGCACAATTGTTAATCCGCAAGTATCATTTGCTCAAGCAACGTTTGTGATTCGTACCGGTCCCGATAAAAGTTCATTCCGAATTTGGATCGGTGCGTTTACAACGACCGCGTCCGGCATCGATACGGATGGCTTAGGCGTTGGCGTGCAAGCGTGCGGATGGCGGTTGAGTAGCACGGCTCCGGATGCAATGTTTCAGCCCTTCATGAAGGACAATGGGACAGGGGTCATTCGACTGTCCGGTGGCAATAGGACATGCAATAATTGGTACGCCAATACCGTATACACGTTCCAATTATTGTTTTGCCCGGCGATTACGTTCGGATTCGCGGGCGGTCCTGGTGTCGCGTTTTTCACCAACGGTGAATTCGTGGCGTTCATGGAGTGGGGCGTATCAGACGTGCTGACTCTTGGCTTGGCTGTCGAGGCGATTCCTCAATCCAACAATCAACGAATTTTTGATCATCGCTCAACATCATTCGAGGTTCCCTACTCGTTCCACCCATCGCTTGATGTGACCAATCCGAACTTTGGACAACAAGGGACACTAACTGGGCTCCATTAAACGAACGTGCGTAAGTTAGGACGTGGGTCGATGGTTGATCACGAATTAGAAGAAACACCACACGCTAGGCGGATTGATGATCGGGACCGGATGCTGCATACAAGACTCGACCAAATGGAACGCGACTACATGAGCCTGGTCAACAAGGTGACCGCTCTGGAGTTCGGTATGCAGTCCATTAAGTCGGAGCAAGGCCATCTGAAAGATCTGATGGACGCCAGACTCAAGGTCATTGAGAAGTCACAAGAATTGCAGTTGACGAAGCTTGACCAGCTGTCGGCTAATATCACGTCCATGGCGAGCGACGTTGAAAAGACACCAGCTGGACGCACGCTGCAGAACATGATTCAGACAATGGCCATGACGGTCGATAGTCACGGCACAACGCTGGCCCGCCATGCTGACGTTCACAACGAAATCATTCTTTGGCAAAAGAGTGTTGATAGTGTGATCAGCGTTATGAAGTGGATGGGCCCAACAGGGATCATCGCACTTGGATTAACGCTGCTACGCATGGCCAAGATCATCCCGTGAATATTGAACTGTCGATCAACCGTTTTCTGCGCAAGCCTGGCGCGACGTTAGGCATGTTCTCAGGCGCCGGTCTTAACAGCTTCGTGCTGGAAGATGAAGTGCGCACGGGACCGAAGATCGACGGGCGCACTGCGATACCGCCGGGACGTTATCGCGTTGTGCTATCGTTCTCAGGTCGCTTTCAAAAGAAGATGCCCGAACTCCTCAACGTGCCAGGGTTCACCGGCATCCGACTGCACGGCGGAAATACAGCAGCGGACACGCTCGGATGTCCCATGCTTGGTCGTAGCGCCGACTCGAAAGAGTTGAAGATCTGGGACTGTGCAGAGATCAACGCAGCGGTAATTACGCTGTTAGAAAACGCTGACCGAGTCGGCGACGAAGTGTGGTTAACTGTCGCATAACATGAGGAGCCCAGTGAAGCGATTACTGATCGTCCCAGCCGTTCTGTTAATCACCGCGTGCGTACCGCCGAAGCCACCAGATCCGCCACAACCGCCGCTACATCAGTTTCAACGCACGGTGGGCGCGATGTTTACCGGCTTACCGACACCGGTTGTCAAGCTGAGTGTCGATACAGGCGAGTTGACGTCTTGCACGTTCGACAAGTCGCAACATACGGTGTGCTTCTTGGCTGACGATACGCCAGCGCCGTTTGGTGCGGATTTACTGATGTCGTTCGACGGCTTCGATTCCATTGATTTTCGTTTCACGCTGCAAGACTTTACGCCTGAAAACGCGCACCAAGAGCTTCCCGAGCAACACATGACACGCGCCGTCACAGCTCGCCCGGGCGCCCCACGCGCGTCAGGGCGGGTCTACGTTGACGACGCTGGCGCCTTTAACCCAGTGGGCGCGTCGTTGTTCTGGGGTCTATGGGGCTGGAAAAACGACCAAGCACGCACGCGTCAGAATCTGGCTTGCCTTGCTGGACTTGCCAATGCGCCCGCCGGATGCCCGACGATCAAGATCGCGGACTATGTGCGCGTGCTGGCATCTGTGCAAGGACGCTCATGGGAAGATCGCGAAACGCGTGCCGATTGGCCTGATTACGTGGCGCAGCTGCGAAGCTTCATCACAGCCGCGTATAACGAATATGGCTTGCGAACGGAGTTGACGATCTACGGTGGCGACGATCCGAATCCCCAAGGCGTCGCGTCGAAAGTTGCGCAAGCGCTGCCTGGTCTTGAACACATGATCATGCACATCGAAGCGGCGAATGAATTGACGCTGCCTGATAACGACAAGGTACGCCAGATTGTTCAGACAATGAAGAACGCCGGCATGACGTTGATTGCGCCGTATTCACCGAACGGTGGCGAGTTTCCCGCTGTCAAAGATGTCGTTACGGCAACGTTTGCGACGATGGGCACGTCACATCCGGATCGTTCGCTGACGTGTCCTGATGATTGCGATTGGCGTCAAGCGCGGAAGGGATGGAGTGAAGGCAACTTCTTGCCGTTCCCGACAAGTCTGAATGAACCAGTAGGACCACAGTCGAGCGTTGCTGAGAACTGGTCGCCGCTGCAATTGGCGATGATGCGTGCGACAGCCATTATCAGCGGTACTGGCGCATTCGTGTATCACACAGGTCCCGGCATCCGCGGCGGTGGCGCTGAAGACGTGCGTAAGGGACGCAACGCGAACTTCTGGGAGCTGCCACACTTCGCAGAAATTGGCATCGCGATCAAGAAGCTGGGTGACTTGTTGCCTGGCGACGTTGCGAACTGGCAAGCCTATAACAGTGGGTGGGCCGGCAATCCGCTGTCGCACGACGGCTTCTGGGTCGATGGTCAAGATCACGGTGTCGTGCGTATGTATAGCGCAAGCAATGGTCCAAGCATCGTCGCTGTGTTGTTGGGCGTGAAGAACTTTACACGCGTCAAAGCAGAATCAGCTGCCGATTATGAACTCTTCGACGGTCGCACCGCAAAGCTGATCGAAACAAAACACTTGAATCAGGGACAAACGTGGCAGATCACCGGCACGCCAAACGCTGATTCAGGATTTCTTCTGATTGGACGACGCTAATGGATGAAACCAGAATCGCTGCGTGGCTCGTGTTGCACCCGTTTGTCAGAACAGAACTGCTGATGATCGTCGCCGCTGTGAGCGCGATGGCCAAGAAAGACTGGGAAACGTTTAAGGCTTTTCAGCTTGACGATCCCAAAGTGACGTTCAAATGGCGCGTTGCAGCATGGCAATACTTTCAAGGTGTGCTGATCGGCGGACTGCCGCCATTAGCCTTCAAAGTCGTTCAGATACTGGGAGGTTGATTCGATGCTGTTGAAACGTTTCGTTATCGCTGCTGTTCTTGCGCTTGCGCTAGGCGCGCCTGCGTGCGCGGGAAACATGCCGCTGAATCTGAATCCGCAAGCGACGATTGCGTATCAGAACAAGCAGATCGTGGGCGTGCTGGACTTGATTCGCGACGTCGCCATTGATGCAAACGATCAAGATCCTCCACTGCTTGACACTGATACGACACGGAAGGTTGTGCTCTATCATCAATCAGCGTTGCGTATTCTTGACAGTCGCGTCAATGGCTGGCAAGAAGCACTTGCTATCGGCATCAATGAAGTTGTCAGAAACTTGCCAAACGCACAACGTCAGCTAATGTCGCCATACGTTGCGCTCTTGCAATCACTGATTAGGGAGGTTCAATGACGCAGCAGGGCGGAACGTCGATGGGCGCAGCGTTGGTAGCAATCGCGATTCAGGAAGCACCTGCCGTGATTCAACTGCTACGCGAAGCGTTCATCAAGAAGAACCCGAATCTACCTTCGCCGACGAGCGAAGAGGTCATCGCCGCGTATCGACAGGCATTCAACTCGTCGCTGTCGAAAGACGCTGCATGGTTGGCAGCGCATCCGCAACAGTAGGTGCGCTATGGCATTGATTCATGTTCACGTATCGATAGACGGTGTTTCTTGCGACAAGAAAAAGAAGCGCAAGAAAATCCGGTTGCTGTGGAACGTCGGTCCCGTTTCAGAGCAACGACTGCCAGGACCATTAGGAGCACGATACATGTTGCAGCTCACGGACACACAGCAAGTGCGGATCTCGATTGCGCCCGTTGACAAGAAGGGCGCACCGGCAGAAGTGCAGTCAGTCGCGTTCTCGTCGTCAGACTCAGGCGTCGCCAGCGTGACGCAAGATCCTGCCGATGAAAAGGCGGCGCTGGTCGTCGCCGGTTTGCCCGGCACGTGCCAGATTCAAGTCACCGCCGACGCTGATCTCGGCAATGGCGTGACAACGATCACAGGGACGTTGGATTTGACAGTCGTCGGCGGAGAAGCTGTCGCGCTCGGCATCAACGCTGGCGCGCCGGAAGAACAGCCCTAACTGTCACGCGAGACAGGCGGTTCCTCCCAGGGCCGTCTGAGAACGGCGACGCGTTGTAGATTTGCTGGGGTCCGCGACGCGTCGCCGTTCGATTTAACAGAGTCCGATCAGATCGCAGACCCACCACATGTAGTTGAAAAGATCGTCCTGAGTCGGATCGTTTTCGTCTACCCAATAGCACATTTCAATGTACCAAATGGTGACGCAGTTCCAGAACGGTTCTGCGCGTACCGTTCTGGTCGTTGCGGCGATCAGTGTCGTTGCAAGTACCGCGGAGATTACGAAGTGTTTGATACGTTTCATAACTACCCTCTCCTTCTGCGTTACCGATGAAGACTGCGCGCACACTGCGGACACATGTTGTTGTAATCAATAGGCATTTCATGCTTAACACAATGTGCCACCAAGATGAAACGTTTGTGGACGTGCTGCATACACGTCACTTCAATAGCTTGAAATACAATCCCGTGTTCTTTCGATTCCGCGTTGATGATCGCTAGCACAATGCGCGCTTTGCGCTCTGACCATTCGCCACGGGGATCAATACTCAAGAACATTCCAAGGCTCATGGGCACCTTTAGCAAGCGTCGCATCTGATACGCGCGCTCGTGTGGTGTCGCTACGCGTTGTGTGCGCCACCATGTTGTCATTTTGTGCAACATACGTATCTGTGCGTGCGTTCACGCGTTGACTGTCGAAAACGAGAAAAACGACGGTCAGAACTGACAGCTGCTGCACGTTCTGACCGTTGGTCGAAGCTTACCCTGTCCCGGGTCCCCGTCGTTCCTAGCGCATCCTCGGGCGTTTCGCTATTTGTTCGCTAGCAGCGTCGTGATTCGACGAGGGCGCGCAGTGTTGCGACGTCAGCGTCTAGTTCGTCGATCATCTTGTCGCACGTCTTGACGTCTGCCGACGCTTCCCTGATGTTCGCCAGTGAACGATCCCGTTGACCTGAATACATCGCGCGCAACGTTGACGCGTGTTCAATACGGAAGGCGATTTCGTCTGTGCTCAAGTCGCGGTTATGGACGGCGACTGCGGCTTGCCGTGCGGCGCGTGCTTCGTCTTTCTTCGACAACTTCTGTGCTGGTTTCTTCACGCGAAATCTCCTTATGTAAGGTGGACGGACGATACCGGTTATCGTCCGTCCGTTGACGTGCTAGTCCTTGAACTTCTGAACGATCAAGAACGCAGGGCCCCACTGGTCGGCGCTGTCGATGTTTGTCGTGCCGAATCGAATCTCTGAACCTCCCGGCACGATGACATCTCCGATACCGATCACGACACCGACGTTGACGGAACCTGCACCGCGGTAGCCGCCATTTGCCAAGCACTGATACGTGCGCGCTTCGCTGGCGACTTGCGTGACTGACGACGGCACGAACACGAACGTATTCTGCCGCAGAAGATCGTTGACGATGAACCGCACTTCACGACTTGCGGACGCGCCGCTGGCTGTCAGAAATCCTCGCATCGTGTGAATCTTCCACGTTTCTCCCGCAGGTACGACGACTGATGGTTCCGCACCAACTGCGGGCTGCGCGATGATCACAAGCTCTGCTTTCATGCTGTCTCCTTGATGTATCACGCTTACACATAAAACGTTTGCGCGCGTGATCTACGCAAACGAATCTTAGAGCCGTTCCGGAAAACCGTATTCTTCTGACTTCTGATTGAACTTCGCTTTCACGACCATTTCGATATCGATGCCGACAGCTTCTGCCAGCAAGACTGCGTAAATGATTGTGTCAGCGATTTCTTCACCAATCTTTTTGCACGCGTCTTTGCGATCTGTGATCGCACGTCCCGGCTCGTGGTTGATGTTCGCGATCCCGTCGTCGATGCGTTTCAGCTTCTTAGCCGCGTTGCACGCTTCGCCCGCTTCACCAGCCATCGCCGCGGCCCATTCAAGCGGCGACCAATCAGAGACGCCATGCGGGTGCCAGCGTCGCGCACGTGCAGCGTTGACGACTTGTAAGTCTAGCAGTGTGATGCTCATGTGTTCACCACGAGATCTCAAAAAGGACATTGTTGTATTCGACCATGCACGGCGCGGCGCTATCACCCATATTGGCGACACCGTTTTCAAAGGTGACTTTTGTTGTGTAGCCTTCTTGTTGTAGTCGCGTCTCAATTTGAAAATCGATACCGCTGGCTTGAAATGAACACGTCGTGTTGTTGTCGCCACCACCAGCGGCTTTGCGAATCGCTGCCTTGATTTCGCGTAGACGTCGCGGCATCAGATCTTTCTTCAACCATTTCTGATGCTCTGCCGCTTGATACGCTTTCTTCTGTTCTTCGGTAATTTGCCGACGGGCGCGACGACGTTTACCTAGCGTCGTCTCAAGTCGTGCTTTATCCGCGTTCATGCGCGCACCCGATAGCACGGATGTGATTTGCAGTGCGTGACGACGTACCACTTAAACGCAATACACGGTAGCAGCACCGCAATGCCTGTGATACGCAGATGATCGATTAAGAAGAATTGGACGATGGCATCTGCGTTCATACATTGTGTCCGTTTTCAATGAAGACACTGACGTCGTTGGCGTCCTTCGTCACAATCTCCATGAGCACTTGTCCGCCGGCAGCTTCTGCGGCATCGGCAATCAGCTTGAAGCTATCGTCGTCAAGCGCGTTGCCGTTCTTGATGCACAGCAGCTTCAGCGCGGGATTCAGCGCGAACCCGATGGCGACGCTGATGCGAATTTGTTCCGCTGTCGAAGCTTGCTTGAGATTGATCCCTTTGAACGTGACGGCGCCATCGTGGGAGATGCTGAGACCATCAATCGGGAATTTCGTCGTGCGTAGCAGCGTCGCCTTCTTGTCGTCGAACCCAGCGATTAGCGCGTCTTGCTCTTCGCTTTGCTTCTGAAACTTTACGACGGTATTCATCACGTCGCGGCGCGCTTTGTTCGCGCGAATCTTATTGTTCGTGTCTTCAAGTTCTTTGATCTTGCCTTGCACATGCGACACGTCTGGAACGGCGTCTTCTGCCACCTTCACGTCACGCGCTGCGCGCTCAGCTACGTCACGAGCAACTTGGGCAGCGTCTGAGGCTTCGCGATGTAAGTTCGCGGTACCTCCGCGTCGTTGCTGCAGCTCTGCGATCTGTTCGTCCAACGCGTTCAGTTTCTGCTTCAGTGAATCGACGTTCATGCTGGCGCGCAGCGATGCTGCCGACATGTCTGATTCATACCGTTGAGCAATCACAACCTTTTTTCTGAACTCTTCAGCCGCGTTCAACTCGTCGATCAACTCAGTTGCGAAGACTTCCGTTTCTGGGACGCCGTCGTATTTCGCCATCGCGTCAAGCAGCACCAGCTGTTCTTTGTATTGTTTGTTGAAGACGGTGCGTCTGTCATACGCGATGGCGCGCAGCTCGTCGTGGTCTTTGAAATCAAGTCCGACGATCTGCCGCAAGATCTCTGATTGCTTCTTGGACTCTTCCAGCGCGAACGCCGTGGGATCAAACGTCAGCTTGCCGATCAACCGATCCAGCAAACGCTGCGCCGGCTCTTGTTTGACCCCCTCAGGATTCTTGACTAGCAGACGCGACTTCACTTCACCATACGCAGGCGGACCGGACTCCGGCTGCTCGGTCAACAGGTCGCGCCAGAACTCGCGACGGACCAACAGCTCGCCTAAGTTCAGCTCGACGAAGCCGCGTGATTCACCACGCTTCAGCGGTTCATCTGGGCACAACGATAGGCCACCAAGCGCCATCGCGACAGCGTTAAGCACGCTCGACTTTCCAGCGCCGTTGCGCCCTCCGAGCGTGAGCACGCGTTTCCCTTCTTGCCACGAAAATTCTACCGCGCTTAAACGCAGAATGTTTGACGCTTGCAGCGACACGACACGGACGGCTGGGTTGCTCATGATTGTTGTCCAATCTGTTTGTAGATCAAAAAGTCCGGATGCTTCGGTTCTGTTTTCTTTGTATTCTTAAACATCACGACTTTCACACCGTTGATAACACCGGCGTAATAGTCTTCGCCGCGTGATGTCTTCTTGTGCGACAGCCACAACGCGCCGACTTGATTGTTGGGTGGCGGCATACTATTCGTGCGCTGCGTTGACAAGTTCAGCGGCTGTTTGCACGGCGAAGAATGCTTCGTCTAAATCGTCGTCGCGCACTGTCTCTGTTTCATCGACGGCCCGATTATCAATGCGCGCTTCAACTTCGCGCAGATGCGTGATCGCGTCTTTCAACCGTCGCAGCGCAATCTGTTGTTCCGTGTCGCCGTAGACGGGTGCGCCATTACTAGCTAGCTCAAGGTACAAGCCGACGCGAAAGTCTTCTGTGCTACCAAAACGCAAGCGGGCGCCTCTGACGATGCATGGGAGCGCGACGCCGTTGGCGGCGATCACGACGCTTGCGCCTTGCAGTCGTCGCACCACGTCACGCGCTTCTTGTTGTAGCTGCAGTGGCGTCGCTAAAATGTCATCACTCATTGAATCCTCTTTCGTGTCGCGTGCGACGCGTCTCCGCAACGCATCGCACGCGGACAACAGGTGCTTATCGCATAAGACACCTCCTCCCGACGCTACGGCAAAGGATCTGCGATGTAGTCTCCCGTCACAGCATAGGCGCGAAATGCTGCCGGTGTTTCAGTCGCTGAAAGGACACGAATCACCATGGATGTATTGTTGCCTTCGACGCCTGTCTGTGAACCAAACAGCGTACCAGCGGGATAGCCACCTGTCTGCGTAACGTGTCCAACCGCGTAAGCGTAATTTGAAATCGTCGCCGGGAATGGCAGCGACAGCTGAACAATCATCAGTCCGCCTGGCGTTGTCGGCTTCAGATCAATCTTGCCCCAGAAGTGTACCGCGTCGCCGGAGCGTGAGTAGAAGAAATCGCCAGGTCCTGCATGTCCGGTCGGGTAGTCGTCTGAATAGATCTTGTAATCAGCAACGTTGGTCGACGTGCCGACGACAGATACAGTGTATTCGTTCGACCCTGCTTTGACAACCGATGTCAGCAGATTCAACGGCGCGATCAAGACAACGAGTGCCAGTGCGATTGAGGTAACGACTCTCTTCATGATGGTCCTTCGTCGGGTAACAGCGCGCGTGATTGCGTGCTGTATTCTAGTATGGCGCGTCGATCATTTTCACGACGATATGTAATAGCAATTTGAATCCATTCCAGATCAGCCACGCACAGAATAGGTAAATGGCAAGTTTACAGAGTCCATAAACGAAGTTGATGAACTGAACAAAATTACTCATGATCGGCGTTCTCTTCGTCCAGAGCTTCTTTGTAGTGCGCTGCGCGCTCAAGAAAGAACGTCGCGTCATGGTCGTTGTCTGCGTCGAGCGCCGATGTCAGATCGCGACGCCAGCAGTAATGCAGCTGCATCGCGGTTGACCACGACAAGAAACGTGCTTGTGGCACTTCCTCCCAGTCGTTATCGTCTTCGACAACCGCTTCAACAGTCTCTTCGACCGGGGCTGGTTCATCGAACAACGATGGTGTGAAATCGTCGCGACGTTTAGGCACGCACGACTTCAATATCAAATTCGTGTGATGACAACCCCAGCTCCATGATCGCGTGCGCAGTGGCAATCGTCATGAATTCAAACTTGAGCGCGTCGGTTGTCATTGGCGTCCAATGTCTATTTGCGCGTGCGTAAAATCCGCTTCTCAGCTTGACGACGTAACGCAGCGGGCTTGCTTGCGTCAACGTCTTCACTTGCTTCGCGCGTTCTTTTCCCTGGTCGATCATCTGTCGCGCAGTCATGATGCATACCTTTCTAAAATGAAGGCACGGGACTAGCAGCCCGCTTTACCAAGTTGCTCCCGCTACAGAGCAAACGGCCCCCATCCATCACGTTTACATGTCGGTCGGATCGCCTTCGCCGCCAGTGTTGTTGCCGCCTTCAGGCGCCGTACCAGGTTCTGCCGGCGCTTCGTCAACGTCCATGACGATCTTCTTGCCAGCAATCGACTTCGCGTAGCCGCTGATCTGCTTGCGCAGCGCTGTCGGCGTCAAGCCTTCAAGCTGCGACACGTTGAAGATCCCCCAGCTGAAACCGCCATCTTCTTTCATTTCAGTCTTGAGGTTGAACATGCGCGCCCAGATCGGCGGCTGCATGATCAGCTGACCTTCGATGACAAGACGATAGTTCATCTTGTTGATCAACGTCTTCGCGACGCCGATGCCGGTGCCCTTGAACGAAAACAACACCGGTTCCTGCTTGTCGGTCAAGAACAGCAAGAAGTTGTAGAACGCCGTGGCGATGGGCTTGACCGATGTTTTGCCGTCTTCAGCCAGCGTGAACTTCGTGCGCGGGTCTGACGCCGGGATGTCGCGTTCGACGACTTGGAGTTCCTTGTCGAACTCGACGTAGGTGATGCCGAGAAACGCGACGACTACGAAGTTGACGCTGCGTCCGTATTTCTCGCTGCTGAGCGTGTTGAACAGATCCAGTTCTTCCAGGCCCTTGATCTGCTTGGGATTGTCAGGCTTGCGCTCGGGACTCCCAGACTGACAGATCTTCATACGCGGTGGACGAATGTCGTTCGCGTCGATGTTCTCGCGTCCCGTGCCGGCGTCTGCGACGAGATCTCCGAACTCTTCGGATGTCGCGAGCGCTTGCGTGCCCGTCTTCTGCAACTTGTCGTCCATGTGTCTGCTACTCCTTGTTAGAACGAAATCGAGTCGTCGTCGCTTGCTGGTGGCTGCTGCGCGGATGCCTCCGTTTTCATGGGTGTATACACAATCTTCGCACGCGTGAAGATTTCGATGCCGTCGGGTTCTTTGTCTGCGACAAGTGCCCGCGCTTTGACGATGTCTTGCGTTTTCTTCTCAGGCAGTTCCATATCGCCACGCAGACCGTTGTTGTAGCACCATACCCGAAAGTCTGCTTTGCTATTCGCGGTGCCATACAGTTCAGGCTGAACACGAATCGTATCACCGTTCGTCAGTTTCATTGCACGATCTGACGCACCGAATGCGCCCCATTCTGGTGCTTGATTTTCTTGTGATTCGATCAAGAGCTGTGTAACGGCTTCAAGTTCAACGTTGGCGACGCTGACGATATGCAGCAACGTCTCCACGTCAGCGCGTGCGATGATGTAGAGTTCAGCCAGTCGCGTCGCGGTTAACTCCCATTCGCCGCTGCCGTTGCACATGTGGCACGGACCGTTCTCAGCGACATCGTTTTCAAGCTTGCTACCGTCGCAACGTGGACACGTGCGCAGCGTGATCTTGCGATGCTGAATCTTTTCATGCTGCTTGAGATCATCAGGCGGCAGCTTCTTGTATTTCGCCAGCAGATGATCATATTTACCGGGTTTTCGTTTTGCCATCAGGTTTCTCCACGAGTCTCAAGAAGTTCTTTCTAAACGTGAATGGTACGAGTGTCGCGCGTGGATGCAGCGCTTTCGCGTCGTCGCAGCTTAAACGCGTATCACGATGATCGAAATGGTGCGTCAGCAGCAAGCCGCAGACGCACCGTCCTAAACGCTTCACAGCCCGGTCACCGGCTTCTTGACGTAGACCAGTGTGGACTTCGCACGAGTAATGGCGACGTAACTGATGTTGCGCTCTTCGTCGTTGTTCTCACGCAGCGTATCAGCCAGAACGAATACGCGCTCCGCTTCAAGACCTTTCGAACGGTGAACGCTGCTGCATGTAATCATGCCAGCCTGCCCCAGCCCGTCGTCAGTGAAGAGCGCTTCAATACGCGCTTCGACTTCGCCCACGTTCTTGGCGTTGTCCGTCAGCGACGACAACATTTCCGCTTGGTCCACAATTGCGTCGAAGCGTGACACATAGGTGGGCGAATCCATGTTGTTCTTGAACTTCGCATCAAGTCTGATGATCTCGCGCGTCTTCCACGATTCGATCTTGGCGATCAGCTCAGGAACGGTGCGAGCGCGCATCTTACGCACAAGAGTAATCAAGCCCTTGCCGATATCGCGTCCCGCAATGCGCGTGCGCTTGCCGCTACGAAGCAACGACATCGCGATGGACACGAGCGGCGCATTCACGCGCGACAGAATGAAGTCGCCGGCAGTGGCAGTCTGCGTCAGCTTCGACGCGTCAAGCGACAGCACTTCGCCTTCAGGATTGTCTTCGCCCGCTTCGAAGTCTGGCACAAGTCGTTGTGCTTCGCGCACGATAGACTTTGCGCAGCGGTACGTGATGTTCAGCGGCAATTCCTCAGCGCTCAGTTCGCGCTTCAGACGATCCAGCGCGTCGCTGTCAGCACCGCGAAACGCGTAAATCGCTTGCTTGTCGTCGCCCACCACGATGATACGGTCAGCGACTTTCGTGGCAATTTCAAGCTGTGTCGCGTTCATGTCTTGCGCTTCGTCCACCACGATATCGTCACACATGCGGCGCAGCCACCCGTTACGCACAGGAAGGAAAATCATGTCGCTGCCGTCAATGCCAGTCTTGACAGGCTCGACGCTAGCAGCAAGTTCCATCGCTTCAAGCGCTTTCAGTTCGACGAACTCAAGACTGAAGCCATCAGCGATCCATTCGTCGCTAGGCTCACACTCGAATCGAATCGCAATATCTGTCAAGTCGCCAAGCTGTCGCGCGTGCGCGTTGATCTCGCGTCCCTTCGTATGCAGCTTCGACACGAGTTTCTTAACGTCGTTAGGAACGCCGGCGCCGCAGACCGCTTCGGCCAGTGCATCGGCACGCGTCCCGTCAAAGCTCACTTTGACGCTGGGCCAGAAGCGCTTGACACACGATAAGCCCAGCGCGTGCAGCGTCTTGACCACCACGTCGTAACCAACGAAGCGGGACACGAGTTCGTCAGCGATGGCTTTGCCAAACGCAGCAACGATGATCTTGCGCGTCGGGTTCAGCTTCAGCAGACGCTTGATTGCTTCGACGATGGTCGTCGTCTTGCCGGTGCCGGCGCGTGCGCGGACAACGAGGTTGACAAGAAGATGCAGCGTAAAGAAATCGAAGATTGATGACTGCTTGCTGGACCAGTTGCGCACGTTGCCGTTGTTCATGATGTTCTCCGTGTTGACTGCGTAATACGAACATCAAGAGTATTGCAAACCACGACATGAATGTCAAACTGCACGGTATTGCACAACGCGCTAGGCGTCGCTGGCTGCTGGTTCTTTCAACGCTTTGACCCATGCGTCAGTCGTCCACGTCGCTAGGTCTTGCTTGTCGCGACGTGCTTGCACGATGACACTATCATACGTCTTTTGACCCTTGGGACCGACAGCGACGATATCGAAATATTCAATCGGTGCGACTTGACGCGGTCCGTATACCCTGTCGCCGCTCTGCAAGAACTTGCGCAAGCTGTGATCGTAGGAATAGTTGATACTGACGCGCGCTGCACTGAAGTCTAGACCAAACGATCCTGTGCCAATCGTGCCGACGCTGACAACACCCATATCTTTCGGCGCTGTCAGTGGGTGGAGCATTGCTTTTGTAAAGTCGCGTTCGTGCTTTGGTTGTCCGCCAAACAAACCCACCACAAGCACGCCATCGGGAAACTTCTTAGCGACTTCACGAAGAATGCGCTGCGTCTCGTGGACGAAGCGTGCCCAGATCACGATCTTGATGTGGGGATCTTTTGTCAGCAAATCAGTCAACAGCCATAACAACACGTCGAGCTTGGAACGTCCGACTTCACGCACACTTGATAACAACGGCTGTGCAGCGCCGATGCCGCTGCCTTCGCAGTCTGCGCACATGTCTTGCTTAATGTAGCCGCTGCCTCCACACGTCACGCACGGCGGATCAAGTCCTGAATCTTGAATGCCTCCTAGAAATCCTCCGGTAATTTGCGTGAGGCGCATGAACTTCACGATAGCTTGCTGCGATATGCTCGCGTTGCTGCCTTCAAGCATGACCAACATATCATCGCGCATCGACACATAGAACGGCCATTCTGTAGACATCGTGGCTTTCAGTGTCACAGCTGGCAGCTTCGTTGGCATGTCTGGGCAATCCGCTTGCAGACGTCGCACCGTAAAAGGCTTGAAGCGTGCTTGCAGATCTTCTAAATTTTTCCATCCCACGATCTTCGTCACGCCTTTATTGTAAGGCGTCATGACTTGCTTACCTGTTCGCGCGCTGATCACAGGCTCTTCTTTTGCGTATCGTCGTTTGAAGTGTGTGATGAATTTTGTCCCGATGATTGAGTCGTGCATCATACGCCCTTGCGCGAACAGATGGATGGGTGTGTCCATCGGCGTACCGTTCATCAGCACAACACGTCCGCATTTCTGACGCATCGCAAAGCACGATTCAAATTGCTCCGAGTTGTGGCTGGTGACTGCGCCAGATTCATCAAGCACGAACAGCGTTTTAGGCGTGCAATACTTCAGCAGCTTCTGCAGCGCCTTGTCATTCTTCTTAGCTTCGTCTTTGCGCTTGTAAGGTCTGATGAATTCGTAATTGCTGACGATAAAACGCAACTCGGGACCCGCTGGGCCGACGCGCCATTGATTGATCTTCGAATGAAACTCAGTCACCAGTGTTGGCGTCTTCAGCCACAAATGTTCGTGCAGCTCGCCTCCAAGCGTAGTGGAATCTGCGCCGACCCATACACCGCGCACCGGCTCTGGGCAGATAACAATGACGCGATCAATCACACCAGCGAAGAATAGAAACTGTGCGGCGTCGATCACGATCTTTGTTTTACCGGTCCGCATTTCAGACGCGATAAAGAAGAATGGATGATCGACCACCGCTTGGGTATCCTCAAGCTGATGGGCGAACGGTGTGTAACGCGAGGGCGACCAATCAAGCAGCATGATCGAAGAGTTGCAGCGTGCGTGGAAAATGAAACTGCAACAAGTCGTGTACCGCGTTGGCGTATTGACGAATCTCCCACTGCGCTGCCGGGTTCATACGCAGCTCAAGAAATTGCAACCAGTTGCGAAGATTCGCGCTGGCGCGCATGCGGGAGATCTGCCCAACAGGGACCACGACGCGGGCGACCTCGCGCGCTACACCCATCGACATCAAATCGACATACGCCATACGCGACGCTTTGTAAGCTCTGGCGATTTCATCTTGTCTGTGACGTGCTTCCAGTTCTGTGAACGCTTGTCCGCCGCTGGCTTGCTTGTTGATCGCGTCTTGCCGTGACTGCATGATCCGCGCAATCGACGGGATGTAGAACATGTCCGGCAGTTCGGTGTAGCGTGCGCTCAACTCGTTGTAAGACTGCGTGCGATGCCGATGCCATTCTCTGAACACAAAGATCGGCGCTTGCACTTCGAAGATGCAGCCCGCCATTTCGAATGGCGTGAAATGCTTGTGACCATAGAGATAGCCCAACAACTTGGCATCGCCGTTGTGTCCACTCACATATGTCATGTTATGGATCACGCGAGGAGAAGGCATGATCGGCGCGCCAGCGGGAGGCATTACGACATCTATCGGCATCGGTACTTCGTGTTGAATGCGTATCGCAGGATCGTTGTGCGGCACCGTCATCGTATAACCGCACGTCGCACAACGATACAAGCTTTCAGGATTCCAGCCTAAGAATCCTTTATCGGTGGACATGCGCGCCGCTTCGATGATGCGTTCGTCACGGCCCCAGGTTTCGATCAGCTTGATCGAACAGTGCGGACTGTCAAGAAGTTGCGTCTGCATTCTCTTCCTCTGCTTTCTTCTTGCGCTCGTTGACACGTTCAGACAGCAGCGGAAGATCCAGCGGCTTGTCCATGTAGCACTTGTGACAGATGAAGAGTTCGGTAACGAGTTCTTTGAACTCAGGTTCATCCATCGCGATAGTAAATCCCCGTGCCATCGCAGGCGCGAAGTTTTCAACCAGCGCATCAGACGCATTGCCGCCGAAGAATCGACGCATGCCCAGATATTCGTCTACGGCTTGTCGATTGATGACAGCGACGGCGTAACGCACGACGTAGAAGATTCCACCATTCACTGGCCCGTTGCAACTGTCGCACGGATGCAAGTCTCTCAGCTTACGTGGCATGTTAATCCCTTCGTTTACGAACCGCCACCCACACCCCATCGGCACGTTTACGCATCACAATCGGCAGCTCGGGAACCTGCAAGCTATCGAAATAATCTTGTGCTTGATCTCTCGTGACGTAGCTGTTAATCGGTACGCGTGCTTTTGCGTCGCGTAACAGTTCGTCGGCGATGTCGTCGATTACGTGACTGAACATGTCGCTGACGTCGAAGCCGAAAAATACGCCGTTGGATCTCCCTGTCGAGGTACCAGCGGGCTTTTTCGAGGTCTTCGACGTCGGTGGCGCCTTTCTTGAGTCCTGCGCGTGCAATGTATTTGAGCGTATTACCAAGGCAGAACCCGGCTTCCCACGCTTCGATGACTTTGATCGCTTCATACTGCGTATCGCCGCCGTAATGTTGTGGGTGATTGATGCGCGACATTAGTATTTCTTGCCGTGTTCTGAGAGTCGATGCGCGTGTGAATGGTCGACACGCACGCTGTTGTATTCCATTTTCTTTTCGAACGCGTCTGGAACATCAAGCGCCAGTCCGCCCGCGATGTCGAACAGCCGGATCAACGCGTCGGCGATTTCGACGGTCTTCATTCTGAACTGCGGGAGCTTGTCGTCCATCAAGTCTTTGCGATCACCTTCAAGCGCCTCTGCCAGCTCTGACGTCACGAGCATCAGCAGTTCACCGAAGTTGCGCGTAATGGGCTGACCTGTTTCAATATCTACCCACCACTTCTTGTTGGCGGCATGCGTATACCCGATCAGGGCGTCAAGCATTTCGCCGTAGGTCATCTGGTTCTTGCGCGCTGTCGGTAGATTGCTCTGCAGCACGGCTACTAATTCGTTTGTCGTATCGACGACGCGCACCAGTTGCTGTGCGTGAAAGAGGTTGGTCGGCTCACCCAGCACGAAAATCGGCAAGCCAAGACAGAGCGCGTAGCCGACTTCTGTGTGACGTCCGCCGGTGCCGCTGTTGGCCCACTTCTTGGGATTGATCAGCACGAGCGCTTCAGCGCTGCGCACGTCTGCCAGATCCATATCACCAGCCTCTTCGTTGGTGATTTTGAATGGGCCGTCGATCCAGCGTGACGTGACGAAGATACTGGGACTCGACATATTCAGCAGCGCGCGGACTTCGTCTGCTTGTTCTTTCAGCTGATATGGCGCGGCAATGTAGACGCGTGCGATCATTTCTGGTCTCCCATGTCGATAGATAAGTCGTCTTTGATCAGACGTAGCAGATACGCTGACAGTGATTTATGCTGACGTCGCGCAGCTTTTTCAATCGCTTCTTTGACGTCTACCGGAACGTTCGCACCAATGAACGCGTAGAGCTGTTGATTCCGTGTCTTCGGGTTATCGTCTTTCGAAATGCCAGCAGCTTTCAAAATTTGATGCACGCGCTGCTTGGTCATCTGAAATGCGTCAGCAATTTCAGTGATGGTATTGCCTGCGCGATAGCACAACGCGATCTGTTGATCGCGCGTCAAGCCTCGACGCAATGCTTGCAGCGGATTCTTCATGAGCTACGCGCCGCGGGCAACGACGATGACGACTTTCTTGGGGAACTTGTCCACGCGTGCGACGTGGTTATACAAGCTGACTTCGTTGCCGGTCTGCACGTTCACTTCAGAATCTTTGTCAATAACGGCTTGTAGTTCTTCGATCAATTGCTTGACAGACGTTCTCATGGTGTAACTCCTGGAAGCTGATTACCAAACGACGTCCACCCATCGCGTCTGCGACGTGCGAACAATTCACAATACGGACCCTCGCGCAGTCGTTCGACGAGTTTGTAAAACGCTTCTGGCTTTTCTGAATGTCGACCGACAGGCGCTTCAAAGATAGAGCGTATCGACTTGTCAAGCGTTTGCGGTTTGCCGCTCTGTGCGATCAAGCACACTTCATGTTCATTGCGTACCGTGCGCCCCATGCCCATATGGCGCTTGCCGTGCTTCGTCAGTTTCTTCCACACGATTTCCGCTTTGACTTCGTAATCCCATGCGTCGAGCACGTCAAGCGCTTCCCGTTGCATCGCTGCAACGCGCCACAAAAACACTGTGCTGTATTCATACATCGGTGGGAGGGGAAAACGTTTGATGTCGTCCACGCTCAAAATGCCGTAGTGCGCAGCTGCACCACGTGAGAAGTCGTCTAGCTGATCGTCGAAGGGCCACGGCGGATCGGCGCACAGCACGCGGAAACGTTCAGAGTTCATCGTCCGTGCCCATCCTCAGTAGCATCACATTGCCTGGATCGATGTCTGCGATTTCGTGAATGGTGACGAATGCAGATAAACACGTGTAGCGGAACCACGCGAACCCATTGATTGGTTGTGGTCGATGAAACTTCGATTTCGGCACCCACACGACAGCTTCGACAAAGGCGCCGCCGTCGCAGATCTGAACGTTCGCGTGGTGCGGCACTTTGACTTCATGGAGTATTTCGTTCGTGCCGTGTCCGTCGCCATGCACAACGCTATACGTGTTGTAGAGTTCTTGTGCGCGCTCACGATACTGTCGATATGCTTCTTTGCTTGTGTCGATCATTAGCAGTCCCTATCTATTGCGAATCACACGAAGGACCACGTTAACGAAGCTTTCTTCGACAGCGTGCCGACGCGGTTCCAACTTATACAGCGATAGCACGCACAATTGTTCTTCAGGTGTCATCAACGAAAAGGTACGGAGCGATAGTAAAAATTCTACGCTCATGTTCGCATTTGCATAATGACGTTCATGAATTCGCCTGTGTCGCCGTCAGTCCACAACGTGGCTGTCGTCGCATCTTTCAACGACAGTCGCACGACGGCACTGGCAGCAGCGCTCAGAAAGTCTTCGACAAAGTTCCATTCAAAGGCCAGTTTGAGCGCCGGCCCGGTGTATTCGATGTTCAGATGTTCCAGCGCATCGCCTAATTGTGCGTTCGCCGACGACAACGACAACAAGCCTTCCGCCAGGGTGAACGTGAGCGCCCGGCTATCACCAGATGCCAGCGCGACGCGTCGCAGCGCGGCTAGCAAGGTCGTGCGTGGGATCTTGGCAACGTGCTTGTTCTCTGTCGGCACGATGCGCTTGTAATTTGGAAAGGTGCCTTCCAGTGTGCGTGATGTTAGCATCGTGTCTTCTGACACGAAGAACATCTGCCGAAGGTCTTTGGTGAATAGAATGTCGTCGTGCCCTTCATCACTACCCAACACGTCAAGCGTCTTCGTGGGGATCACAATCTCTAACGACGGGCCAGGCGTTGTGCGTTTCATCGCAGTCAACGATAAACGTTTACCGTCGGTCGTCACTAGCGCGATAGCGTTGTCTGTGAGTGATAGCAACGCACCACTGATGAAGTATCGTTTATCGCTGTCGCTAATGGCATAGCGCACGCGTTTGATCATCGTCTTAAACATATCACCAGGGAGCAAGATCGCGCCGTCTGGCATCGTCGGCAGCTGTGGGAAGTCATCAGCTGGCAACGTGGCGATACGCATCTTGAAAGCGCCAGACGCAATTCTGACCTTTTCCTTTTCTAGCATCAAGTGCGTATGCTCTTCAGTGATTTGACCTAACAGATCCAGCAGTGGTTTGACTGGCGCTGTGATGACGCCTGGTGTATTGATCGTCGCGGCGCACGCGCACGTCAAACTGATTTCTAGATTCGTCGTTGATAGCTTTAGTTCCCCCATCTCTGCACGCAGCAATACATTTGCCATGATTGGCAGAATTGATTTCTGCTGCACGATCTTTTCAACGAGGCGCAATTTCTTTGCCAACAGCGCCGTGTTTACGGTGATGTTCACTTATTGTCCCGGTCTATGAAGGGTGTCCATGAACTTCGCCAGCCGGTCGAAGTCGTGTCCGGCCCACGAGTCGGCAAACTGCACGCGCGCTAGATTGCCGTCTTGCCCAAAGATGTCGCGTGGATGCACGATGCGTGTTTGAAGAACGTTGCCAACTTCGACAAACAGAACATAGAGGCAAGAGAAGCTGTGACGCGCAAGACGTCCACACGTGATCTCTTGAATCCCCGGCGATGAAAAGTTCGGCGTAGCGTGTTTGAATTCCCAATGGCTAGAACGTCCCAGCCCATGCAAGCTGCTATCCGGATAGCCTGACTTGCGCACGTCTTGATGCTGCATCGCGAAATACACAGACGGCGGATACATCTGTTCAAAGCGTTTCCAATACGCGTCTTTCAATTCGTTTTCGCGCTTCTCAATTCGTAGTCGTGTCATCGTCATCCGATGGAAGCTTCGCCGCTTCTGCTAAATGAACGTCGCAGAGATGATGATATTTGCGAACTTTGTTATCGTCGTCGTCACGCACGATCACGTAACTTGTCTTGGCGCCGCAGTAGGTCGCGGGAAAGACACACGGGGCTGACAACAACCAGCAGCACGTCGGACGACTCATTTGGGAACTCGACGCAGAATAATTGAGGCTTTACGCTAAGTCAAGCGATTATTTCGCGTCAGCCCAATTTTTTCCTGTACCAGCGGCCCACAGAATCGGCACCGTTGTTTCGATGGATTGCACGTTCAGAAGATCTTCAATCTTCTTGGCAGCAGCGACGTCGGGAACATCACCCGTGACTTCGTCGTGTACCGTCATACGCATCGTAAAGCCCAGTGCTCTGCGTTGCTTGAACAGCTCGACGAGTTTTGTTTTCATGATGTCAGCGGCGCTACCTTGAATGATCGCGTTCAGCGCTTTATGAATCTTGTAATCCGTGGGGAAGCGTGAGCGACGACCCAGCACCGTCTTCACATAGCCACGATGCTTGAACTCTCTATGCATGTCGTCGTTCTTGTTGCAATAATCATTGCACTTCGACATGGCAAGATGCATCGCTTTACGTGTCAGCGGTTTCACTTCAGGCATTTCTTTGTCGTAGATCGATTCAATCTCGCGCGCTTGCTCTAGCAACGGCGATGTCTTCTGCGCTTTGCGTGCCGTAATGTCGTCACCTTGTTCTTCGGTGATCATCCCCATCATGACAGCAGTCTTGACCGTGCCACCGCCATACATGCGCATGAAGTTAAAGGACTTCATGTTTGTATAGCTGAAGTCAGGACGATACCGCGTAATCTTGGGCCACATCAGTTTATGAAAACTGACGCGCGGATCGTCACGGTACGCTTGCAGCACTCGGGGATTCTTCGCATGACTTGCGAAGATACGATATTCAATCTGCGATGCGTCGCCCGCGAAGAATAATCCCGAGCCGGGTGTGTAAAGCGCCCGCGGGTTATATAAGTCACCGAAGACCGCAAAGTGATTATCGTGGTTGGGCACTTGCTGCACATACGCAGCAGAGAAACGTCCACTGACCGTACCGCGTTGTCCGTGCTCGTCGTCAAGGCGCAGCTGATTGTATTCGACGCGGAGAATACCGTTCTTGTCTACGTTCTCTAGATACGGTTTATAAATCTTGCTGCGTAGTGAGTCGAGCTGCGCGGCAAATCGCGCCTTCTTGATGACAGGATGATCGACACGTTCAAGCACCGCATCCTTAAACGTGGGCTTGTCGCTGCGCTCATTCGTACCTTTGACTTTGCCGTAGACTAAGGGGATCTTGTATCGTTCGAAGAGGCGAATCCATGACGCGTCGGTATCGTCGAAATTGAAGCCTGCTTCGTTCGCGACTTCGCGAATCAACTTGTGGTAATGCTCTTCGCTTTCGCGTGCCCATTGCTGTAGCAATTCAACGTTTAGCGGTGCGCCGTTGCGTTCCATCTCACAGACAACGGGAATGATCTGATCTTCTAGTGCGCGCACGTTCTGCAGCCCTTGCGCATCAAGCATGGGCCACATAACGTCTTTCAGTTGTGCGACGGTTTCAACGTCACCTTCTGCACGCTTCGCCACCATCCATGGCTCATAATCGGCCATGCGCGTGGGGTCTAAATCCATGCCTTCTTTTTCGCGCCCAAGAAAGTCTTTCGCTAGTTCGTTGAGCGCGAATCGTTTTCGATGATCGTCAAGCAGCGCTGCGTAATGCATCACGTCGCTAAACGTGCAGCCTTGTTCGACAAGATCGGCGCCCATCGCATACGCCACATGCACTTCAAATCCGGTGCGCGCGTTGGTGATGCGCTTCCCCTTCAGCTCTGTCTGAAACCAACGCAGCGCCACAGCGGGATCGATCTGGTCACTGCAGTTGCGATGGCGTATCGGATAATACTTCTTGCGCCCGTTTGGCAGTCGCAGGGCCCACCCAATCGCAATATCACGATTGTAGTAATCGACGCCGTCTGTTTCAAAATCAAGTTCGATATCGTGAATCCCATCAAGTGACGGCGGCGCCTCGACGCGCCAATCTTTCGGCACATCGCTCACAGGTGCTTCGCCTAAGAATTGAATGATGGATTGCGTCTTTGCTTGTTGTTCTTCTGGGAACGTCGGCGCGATGACTAGCAGTTCATCGCGCACCGATTTGATTAGTGCGCGCTCGTCGTCACTCAACGTTGACGCGTTGGTCACCACAAGCTTGCCGTGACGCGCGAAGATCTGGTGACCTTTCGTCAGCATCAACAGCTCCACTTGATGCGCTGTGATCGCCGGCGTCGCTTGCACGGCTGCGACGACGACCGCTGCCGCCGCTGCTAGACTGTTCTCTTTTTGAGACACTGTGTCAGCGTCTTCAGACTGTCTAGGATTCGCTGTAAGCGGTTCAGGCCCCAGCGCAGTCAAGAACGCGTCGAGCGGGTTAAAGTCTTCAGCTGCGTTGGTTGTGTCAGGGCTTTCTAGCTTCTGAGCGCTCGACGAGTCAGCGACGTCCAACGCGGGAGTGTCAGACTGTGCAAGTGGCGCCATCACGTCGGCAAACGCTGTCGCGCTCACGTGCAGACCCGCATGGACATCGACTTCAACGACGATGGGCAGCGCGTCAGGTTCGATCCAGCTGCCGGGGTTTTTCACTTCGTAGAATGTTTCACCTTCACCCGTCTTGCCTAAACCATTCGACGACGACAGTCGATCTTTTTCTTTGCTGACTTCATATTTGCCAGCGCTGATCTCTATCAGCTTTTCGTTGAGCGGATAGATTCGACTCCCGATGTTGAGCACGAAGCAGGCACCGGGTTTTAACGCGCGCATCGTTCGATGAATCAGCGGTGCGTAAAATCCATTGCACCATTCAGAGAACGACGCGTACCGATTCATGCTGTTGATCGCTTCGTTCGGCGCGTAATGCTCTGTGTCGTAATACGGCGGCGACGTCATGGCAAAGTCAAACGACGCTGCCTCTAGTTCGATGTCTTCAAATGGCGTTTCATTGATGCGCGCATGAAAATCCGCGCGAAACGATTGAATGAATCGTAGAATGCGCCGAAGCCCGGCGGCAGTGCGTGCGCTCGGCTCACAGCACGTATACGCGTTGACGACAGCGGAGAATCCGAGCATGCGTCCGCCCCAGCCCGCGCATGGATCTAGAATGTTGCAGCGCTTCGACATGCCGTAGGCGATGGCAAGATCACGTGCGACATGTGGCGGGAATTCTTGCACGTAGCTAGTGCCTTGCACGCCCATGCCGATAGACGCATACAACAGATCTTTCGTCGCGCCTTTTTTCTTGTTTAGTAGCACGACACGTGCCAGCCCTTTGACGAAGCTTTCGTCGTGTAACGCGCGAAACAAGCTGATGGGGAACCGTTTCGTACCGGTGTCTAGTCGATGGGGATTGAATGTGAGGCTGATACGCTGACCCGTCTTTTCGCCAGCGCAGAGATTCGCATAGTCCACGACGGCTTCAAAGCCGTTCGTGAACATCGCAACGAACTCTTCTAACGTGACGTCGCGCAACTGCGCATAGAGCGCGCGTGCTAGCGTGTCACGATCAATGTCCGGTTTCTCTGCAACGGCGTCGCCGAATAGATTTTCACCTTCGTTGAGTTCAATCGACATTGTTTTACAGCGCGCCGACGTTCATGAACGTATTGCCAAGTTTTCTGAAGTGAAATAGAAATCCGCGCAGATTGCTGCCTTTGTAAGCGACAAGGTATCCTGATGCAACATCGTGCGCCTTACGATGATGCGATACTATTTTTGGCTTTCGCCGTCCTGTCAAGAAACATAGCGCGGTGGCGTGACTCGACAAAAATGGGAACATGTAGTGATTCGACAGGCTTCGGCATTCTGTGAAGATGATCAACTGTTGCAGTTCTCCTGGACGAACCAACGCAAACGACGCTGACTGTACCTTCGGGAGATCTGCCGGCGTCTCAATGTCGATCATGAATTTTTCAATGCATAACTGCATCATCGATTGAGGCGGTGCAATCAAAACATTGCCAGACCATCGCTGGGCTAACGCTGCTTGCACGTGCGCGCTTTCGGTTACTTCGATGTCAACCATGTTTGACATGGTGGTCCTTGCCGCGTCAAGCGCGTCTGCCATTTCGTATAGTCGTTCATGCATTGTCTTTGTCCCTTGTCGTTGTATCTGATTCAGGCAAGATTAGATGCCATGTACCTGCATCAACACCGCGTGTTGACTTCCACATCAACGGTGCTTTTGAATTTTTCTTCGCCAGCGACTTCCGTAGATGCTTATAAACGTTTTCAACGTTATCTCCGCACAACGGACACTGCGGCATTACTTGAAGTGTGACGCGACTTTCGCGCTGTTGCCTTCGACGACGTCAAGACGAATCGCGATGTTCCGGATTTGATGTTCAATCGCTTCAAGGATGTCACGCTGCGTGCGTCGCTTCTTGCGCGGCTTGCGAATCTTCTTTGCCATGTGATCCTTTTATGCTGATACGTTCCAGAAGAGTGCGCCTGGCTTCGCATACGCTTTCATCAGTCGCCAGACTTTCGCGTCGTAATTTCTGCAACTGGGAAACGGAGGCGGATAGACGGCGTCGCGTTCATACTTCTCAGGCGCGATCACGATCTGTGCGCGTCCACGTTGCTCTGGCGTGGGTTCGTGTCCGACTTGCACGCCTACGAAATAGGCATCAGGCCATGCTAGCTGCAGCGCACGAGTCAACACACCACTAGACGCGACGCTCCAGACTTCGCGCGGTTTGACATCAAGCGAGGCGGCGACGTCGGCTAGTGCTTCGACGAAGGTGGGATCGTCCAGACCGAACGGCAGCAGCTTCGCGCCTGTCTGTAGGCAGTAGTCACGCGCCTTCGCTGTGATGTTCGACAAAAATCCCATGGGCACGTGCTGCACGTGCGCACCAAGTTCAATCGCACACAGCGTATTGATATGCAGTGTCTTGCGTGCTGCGCAGAAGATCGTTGCCTTCTTGCTGTGCTCACGCGCGGTGTAGGCTAGCGCGAGTTGCGCCGCACCTTGCACTGGCGAGGCATAGACGTATTCGTCGTGATGATCAAAAAAGACTGGGATGGCACGACGTTTTGTTCCACCAGGAAGCAAATCATCGCGAACGACGAGGAAGGAATCACGCTCTTCGACCACTGGTGCTGGCAATGTCATGGGCGTCCCCAAAAGAGAACGCCGGCACGTCTTGTCGAACGTGCCGGCGTCAGTGTTGTGCGTCGATGCTGCGCTATTACATGCTCTGCGGAGCGGCAGCGTTCTCGGCGTTGATCTTCGCCTGCAGCTTCGCGGCGCGCTCGTTGAGCTTCGCCAGCTTCTGCGCAGCCGACAACTTCGGCGCGTTCTTGCGCGCTGTCTTGCGCTCTTCCGCCGTCAGCTTCGCCTTCGGCTCTGCGAAGGACGCGCCGTCGATCACGAGCGTTTCGGGTGCAATGCCGTCCTTGAAGAACGTCTTGGCGAATCGCGCGCTGCCGCGCAGACCGTTGGACGCGTTGTAGACGACGCTGGTGGACTTGCGATTCTTTGTGCTCTTGGTGAACGTGACATGCATGATGGGTTCCTTGTTTTCGGACGCTGGGTTAATCGTTGACGTCGATTCAATCGACGTCGTTTCATGTGAACGCGAGTCTAAACGAGTCTCTGAAGCAGTGTCAACCACTTTCTTTTTGGTGCCGGATCCCTTCGTGACAGCAGCGCGGGCGGCGCGTGCTTCGTGACGTGTCTTGAATTGTCCCGTCCATTCGTTCGTCGTCGGATGCATGAATGCCCAGCCATCGCTGGCTTTCTGCACCGTCTCTGGTTTCGGCTTCGTCATGTTCGCTCCTTAGTTGTTGAGAAGTTTACGCGCAACGGCGCCCGTCACACCCTTGCGACCAATCGTCATACTGTCAGCTGCAGCGCGTCCACGTCTACTGCCCTCTTCGTTTGTGCTGCGACCAGAACGCAACGCGCTAGCGCTGCCGCGTTTCGCTTTGAACTTGTTGTCAATGTAGCGTTGCACTTTCACCAGCGCACCGTCAAGACGCATCAGCGCTTGAGACTCACTGCCCGCTGGCAAATCGACGACAGCCGCCGCGACAGCAGCAGCACGCGCTTCGTCAAAGCGTTCTGCAATGCGCTTCACGAACGCGTCCAGCCACGCTTCGCGAAAACCGTTGACGCCCTTCCAATGACCATCGCGGGCGTAGCATTCGTGACCATACTTGTATTTCTCTTTGATCGACATCGCATTTGCGATGGGCACGAGCGTTCCGTATACGTATTCAGCAACGGTCGCATGCGAGCGCGTTCCGACGAACCAGATACGATTAGACCCCTTCGACAGCATCCACGAGCACAGATGCGAGCGCGACACGATACGCGCCAGCGCTTCTTGCCACGCGACGCGCTGGCGCTTCTTGTCAATCGCATATTTCGACAAGTCCACCAGCAGTTCAATAACTGGATCGTCGTCAGCGGTGCGCGCGTAATCGATATCTGACGGGTGCAACTCGTTTTCGACCAGCATGCGATTGATTGCTGCCGCGAACGCTTCAGCGGCTTCCATGTTGCCCAGCTTCGCTTCGCCGTCGCGTGACTGCTGCAGCTTCACCAGCTTGCGGAGCACGCGCTCACGGTGGTCTTCTTGAACATTGTCGAACGCGCGCACGAGTTCAGCATAGAACTCGTGAAACTGCGGACCGTGGTTCATGTGCAACAAGTGCGCCAGTTCGTGCGCCGCCGTGTTCCACACTTCAGCGGGCGATAACGGCGCGTCGCAGAACGTCCCATCAACGCTGCAGCGGAGCACCAGTTCGATATGTCCATCCCAGTGGCAGCGTCCCATGTAGTCAATCAGCCCAGATTCTGGCATCGTCGCGGCAACGACGTCGCGAAGCGGTAGCTGATACCGCTTCGCGATCTTGAACATCACGGCTTTGACTTCGTTGAAGAATAGCACGTCGTCAGGATGAATCGGCAGCGCTGGAGCTGACGTCATGACAGCACCACAATCAACGACGCGCCGCGGTGCGCTGCGAAGTGCTCAGCTGCTGCGCGCTTGGCGTCGCTATACAGACCGTTGAACCAGAAAACGAACGTCAAATAGTCGTCGCGATCTGCATATTGCGACGGGCAGAACGCCCAGCTGCCACGTCCGCTGGGTCGCTTGCAGTGCGCGGACTCGAACTGACGCGTAGTGAACTCGATTTTGTTTCGCATGTGACAGCTCCTTAGCGCTTGGCGCGCAGTTCGTTGTAAAGCGTGTCGATCATTGAATCGACGACAGCGGCGCCGCAGACCATGCGCAGCGCTTCAACAGGGGAATTACCATCTTCAACAAGCGCCCGCACGCGCAGCGACAACATCCTAGCCGCGTCAGCGCGCGTCAGTGATGACTTTTTGCGCGCGTCAATCTCTGCGCGCAGTTCAGGCGACACACGAATGCCGCGCTGCATGTTCAGATACGCGCGCTCTTCAAGCTGGTCAAGCGTCAAGTTCGTCAAGAAGTTCGTTTTGATCATGTGAATACTCTAGCAACGTGTCAGACGTGTGTCAACATGAAAAACATCTTGCCGTGCAAGGCTGTGCAATTACGAAAGTGCAATGTAATACAGACGCGCAAGGTACGCGCGCTGCACGCGTGCGCTGTAACCAGCGTCGCGCAGCTTCTGCGCACGTCGTGACGCTGTCTGGCTGTCGCTGAAGAGCGCCGTAGACACGTTGCCACATTCGTCGCGACGTGCAAGCACTTGTGTCCCACGATAGTCGATGGTCAGTGGTGGCATTAGAATGACTCCCCAGCAAGCGTGCGATCCAGCTGCTTGGCGTTGTCGCCGTGGCAGGGCGCGACAAGTTGATTGGTCTGCACATAGAACAGAATCCACGACTTGCTTGACGCGTCAAGCGTCACGCGCACGCGATGCGCGCGTCCATCAGCGCTGACGCGCTCGAACGTCAGCACGTCGTCTTCATGCGTTGGGCTGAAGCGGTTGGGCGTGTTGCGCTTCGTATCAATCAACACGAAGCTGCGACGCTCGCAGACGGCCGTAAACTTGCGTTCTTCCTTCATATTCAGCATGCCAAGACTCTAGCAAGATGCTTTACATCTGTCAACATGCGAAACACGATACCGTGCAATGTTGTGCAACTACGATTTCGACGTCGTCGGCCCCAGCCACGTCAGCACGTGGTTAGACTCTGACACCATTTTCGCGCGCTTCAACGACTCAATAATGATGTTGTATTCGTGTATCGACATGTGCGGCATCACACGTGCGTAGAACTCGCCGCTAGGGACGCGGCGCAGTTCTTTCAGTGCTTCAGCGCACGCGATGGTCATCAGCGTAATCTTTCGCGGCATTATGTCTCCAGATACGTGAAGAGTACCGACAGCGTCTTGACATCTTTTTCAAGACGCGGATCCCAGTGTCTGAACGTTTTACAGCGTCGGATCAATACATGTGGAAACAACGACAGTGCGCGCTCCATTGTGCGCAGCGCGTGATCACCGTGCGTATCATTGTCCCACATGATTTCTAACCAGTGCTCTAAACGGCGTTCTTCTTTGTTGGGCATTTTATCGAGGCTCCGGTTTATTCAATCGCGCTGTTGGGCGTAAGATAGTGCGCGCTGCATCGGTACGAACACGTGCGCTATGTTTATCTTCGCTCACTTCGATCACCGTCGCATATTGTTTATATGAACGTCGGCTATTACGTATACGCGTCCAGAACCAGCAGCGATCAAACTTCTGCCAATTCATCGTAGCGCCTTCTGTGTGAGCGGCAGTGTCGCAAACAAGAAGCCAATCAACTCGTTGTGTCGTCCCTCTGACGGTAACTCCAGCGTCGGCCATTCGTCTTTCAGCTCTTCGACACCAACCGCTAGCGACATCGCCGCGTGCTCAAGTTCGTTGAGGCGTAATACCAGGTGCATCAATAACGCGTGCGCGTCATAAATGATCGACAATTCAGGATCACCTGTTGCCATGGATTTCGTTGTGTTGATGACATGCGCTAATGCATTCGCAGTCAGCACGCGATTTTCATGTCTTCGTTTTTGCTCTTCGACCGTCATCGTCGTCGCCGTGTGTCGCCGTAGATAGTGATTGGATCTGACAGCAGCGTACCGTCTAGACGTCGCGCTGGTCGCTCTGGCGGGAATTCGAGCCACGATAACGCGCCAGGCTTACTGGTGGACGTGCGCACGCTCGGAGGTTGCGGCTTGGGCGGCGCGTGGTATTCGCGCTCGTGCATCGCGGCAAGAATTTCTGGCGTGACTGGCACAGCGACAGCGTGACGTTTGCCCAGATCGGCGTTCGTCAGTGTGAGACTTTGTGCGCTGACAGACGACGCGACGCAGAGCAACAACGCAAACACAATCGTGGTGCCCATCAGCATGCCGCGCTTGATGTCGCTGATTCTACGTTCCAGCTGTTCGACCCATGGCCAGTAGATCCCGCCGTTGATGTTGCGGTGTTCGCGCATGAGACGCTGATAATCATTCAGCATCGTTTCCATGTGCGCGATGTCTTCGACGTTCAAGCTGATGACGATGCCGGTAAGAATCTCTTTCTTCGTCGCAAGCACTTCCATGATGTGTCTCCTTTAGTCGCGTGGGTCGCTGCCTCTGACGGTAATTTCGGTGACGCCTTCGAACTTGCGCAGCACAGAATGATCCCAATCGGCGCCATGCACGCCATGCCAGGCGCCTTCACGCAGTCGTTGTTCCGCTTCTTGTAACGTGTTGGCGTCAACGATGACTTTGACCGGTACGAGCACTTCAGCGTCAAACGAAAAACGTTTTTCCATCATTTCAACCTCCGTAAATCAGACGTTAAGACCAGCTGTTCCGCGCCATCAGCCCAACGCACGTAGACAGCGCGCGAACGGGGTACCTCAGGGGTATCGATAGAGACACGGACGACGACGCCGTGACGCGGGGACCCGTTATACAGATATCGGGACTCAACTGCATCATCTTTAACCATGCCCCGGGTCTGATAGCGGTAGCTCATTTCTGGTATTCAATGATTGATTCGATCTTCTGCCCAGTTACGTGAGAAATCAGCGTCTTGCCGTCTCTGAACATCTTGCGATGCTGCTTACACACAATGCAATGCGGTTGATCGATATATTTCATGCAGCGTGCGGTACTCTTGTCGCTGAGTGGCTGTCGCTGCACGTGACAACGCGACGCATCAGGAGGAGCTATAAACGCACGCATTACAGCGCCTCCAGATGTCTCAAAACGTTGTCGCGTTCAGCTGTCAACTCTAGCAACGCGCTGGACAACCGATTGATCGCGTCCTGATTGTGACGCTTCGGCAAACCTGCCAGCAAATGAAGGTCCGCGTGCTGACGGTGCCCCAGCTCACGCGACTTGTGCGCGATCTGCAGATTGATGTCAGCGACGCGTGCCAGCTCACTGGCCATATGTGACAGCTTCGCGCGTAGCGCTTCGTTCGACGCGTTCCAATCGTCCAGCATCTGCTGCAAAACGGCGGCGAATTCGGGATTGACGTCAGCCATGTGTGTCTCCTATTCGCGCACGAAGCGCGGTTCGTGTAACTTGTCGATGCTCTTACGCACTGCGATCACATAGCCTTGCATCTGCGCAGCGCCGTATCTGGCGACTTCGCGCGTGATGCACTCTTCCATCCGCTCACGTTCCCACGCCACGACGCGGGCGCCCAGCTGCAGCGCGTAAGCGTGCGCGTCGTCGGCTGTCATTCTGGGATGCACTTCACAGAACGTATTGACGCCCTGGACGATGCTAGGCTGAAAGTTCTGACCCGCGAACTTGACGCCATTTGCATCGACCAGAATCATCTGCTTTTTGCCCGCGGAGTAGACCGTCAGATCCACGACGCGAATCGTCCCGCAGGTATCCCAGTTACCGAAGTAGGTGACAGCGTCGCCTTTGCGAAAGGTCGTCATGATCAGAATCCCAGCACGTGCGCGTGCGTACCGAACCACAACGACGCATACACGACGACGACAGCAGCCACGAAGAATGTTTTGAACATGAGAAGAGTATACGGCAAGATGAAACGCAAGGCAACATCAAAAACACGATTGCCGTAACTGCTTGCTATTGCACACTTTACACATCTGCACAGTCGAGGCGTCGCAGTCGCAGAACTCGATTCTTGACGTAATGGATGTGTCTGTCAAGCTTTTCTACAGCTCAGCAGAAAACGCTTGACTTCGGCGTCAGACGCTGTCTAGACTTCGCGCGCAGCTTCTGCGCTTCCCGCTCAGTCTCACTGCCAGCGCGTTCGCGTCTTGACGAAGACGCATCATCCGCCGTCGGTGCTTGTCCACTGACGGCGGAGCGCGTTGCACCCAGCAACCGCGACACGAAGGACAAGACGTGTTCAACCTGTGCCCAGGTGCGATTCGATGATCGCGCCATCAAGCATTCTCGATTTCTACTTTCAACATAATTTCAGACTCGTCTTCTGGCCCCAGATTGGCGACAGCAAGGGCCCGCACGAGCGCGGATGGACCGAGCGTGTTTACACTCGGGAGGATTACCGCGACGGCATGCGCGTCGGCATTATGTGCGGACACGAGCTGTCGTCTGGGAAGTTTCTACATGATGTTGATATCGATTGGGCTGATGGCGCCCAGATCGCGCAGTCACTGCTGCCGGCGACAGATTTCATGTATGGCAGAACGTCGAAGCGTATTTCACACTGCTGGTACACCCTCTCAGAAGCCCTTCCCTCATTCAAATACATCGACCCGATAGACCAGAGCATCACGTATATTGAATTGCGTGGCGTCAAACTTGATGGCACGCTTGGTAATCAAACGATGGCGCCGCCATCGGTCTGGAGCAAAGAGAACAACAAAGAGCAATTGGCGTTTGTGCGTATGCAATTGCCCGCACACATTGACGTGCCGTCAGGTCTGAAGCAACGGGTCTGTCTGTGCGCGATCAGTATGTGCTTCGCGCGACACTTCGGACGTAAAGGCTTTGGACACGAGCAACGCTTAGCCTGGGCTGGCTTTCTGCTGCGCGCGGGCTTAAGCATCGAAGAATGTACCGCGATTGGCAATGCCATCATGCTCTATACCGGCAATGCCGATCGCACCGACATCAAACTCGCCATTGAGACGACGAAAAAACGCCTCGACGATAAGGAAAAGAAAGTCAAAGGCGGTCCCGCGCTGGCAAAGCTGCTTGGCGAAAATGGCCGCGCTGTCATCAAACGGATCAACGAATGGCTGGGACGTGACAGCGACTTCATCCGCGACGGGAATGGCCTGATTGTTAAAGATCACCAAGAGAATATCTCACGCGCGTTAACCATGCTGAACGTTGAACTGACCTTTAACGAGTTTAGCGATAAGTTGTTGGTGGGTCGCACGACGCCGTTGGAAGATCGCCACTTGAACGAATTGTGGTTCCGGATCGATGAAGAGTTCCGCTTTCGCCCCTCCTACGATTTCTTTGAAAAAGTTATCAAACGCATTGCCTGGAATAACGGCTTTCATCCCGTGAAAGAGTATCTAGCGACGCTGCAATGGGACAACGTTCCGCGTATCAATCGGTGGCTGATTGAATCCGCAGGCGCTGAAGAGTCTGACTACGTGCAAGCGATTAGCGCGATTGTGTTGATCGCCGCCGTGCGACGCATCAAGCAGCCTGGATGCAAATACGATGAAATGATTGTGCTAGAGAGTTCACAAGGGCTGCAGAAGTCATCCGCGTTGCGGGCGCTGTGTCCGAATCCTGAATGGTTCAGCGATGACTTCGAATTGAACGCGACAAGTCAGCGCATCATCGAATCTACCATTGGCAAATGGCTCGTCGAAGCGCAAGAACTCTCAGGCATGAGTAAAGCGCAGTCCGAGCTGTTGAAGTCGAACCTATCCCGCCAGATCGACGGACCCGCCAGAATGGCGTATGCGCGCTTGCCGATAGAACGTGCGCGACAGTTCGTCATGATTGGCACGACGAACAGTAAAGCGTATCTGGCTGACTCGACCGGCGCGCGACGCTTCTGGCCGGTGGATGTCAGTCGCTTTGATGTCGCGTGGATTATTGAGCACCGTGATCAGTTGTGGGCCGAAGCCGCACACAGAGAAGCGCTCGGTGAATCGAATCGATTACCAGAATCGTTGTGGGCTGCGGCAGGCGAAGCGCAAGAATCCCGACGAGAAATCGATCCGTGGGAACCGTTGGTCAAACAAGCGTTGATTAGCGCGCACGAGTTGCACGACTACCACGATAGGCATTCGCGCGTCGTGACGTCGTTTTTATGGAACGCCGTGAACGTGCAATCAGAACGACGCACGCGCAGAGAAGAGACGCGTATGTCGGAAATTCTGCAGCGATTGGGCTTCAGACGCACGAAAGTTCGTCCTGCTGGTGAAGTGGTGCAAGTGGGTTATGTGTCGAAGCTGCCAGATTGGACGAGTGTGATTGAAGCCGAAGATCACATTGAAGAGATGCACGCACGCGCGGTAACTCAGAAAAGCGACGACGATACGCCATATTGACTGGCATTCCATGGCGAAATCGCGTGTTTTTCGTCGGTTTGTTACCCTGTTACCCTTGGGTGTTGAGAAATTTTCGACGAAGGGTAACAAAATAAGTGCTGAGCGCTGAACGTGTTGCAGACGTTTGGCGACGTTTGTTACCCTGTTACTGTTACCCTTCGAGTTCAACACTTAGCCGGCGAAAAATTATTTTTTCTGTTCTGGCGCCAAAGAGAAGGGTAACAGGGTAACAGGGTAACAGAATGGCGGAAGTCTCACAGAGTCAACGAGTTAAAATGTTACCCTTCGTGTTACCCTCCAAAATGCGAAGGGTAACAGTTTCCTTTACAGTCAGTCAAGCGACGTGCGTGCTATTGTCGCGCTATGGCAGCCATTGACGACGCAGAAACCGAAGCGCTGGCGCAGACGTGCAACGACAAAGAGCGGGCATTCGCTCGGGAGTTCGTGATCGACTTGAACGCGTCTGCCGCTGTATGGCGCGCGGGTTGCTTCAACGTCACGACGGATTCATCGGCAGGGGAATGCGGCTCGCGCGTCCTAAGTCGCCCTAAAGTGAAGGCGCTGATATCGGTGTTGTCGGCGCAGCGCGCATCACGAACGAATCTCACAGCGGATTCTGTGCTCCATGAAATGTCTTTGCTGGCGAATAGCGATCAATCGCATTACATTGTGGATGATAACGGGCAGATTCTGTTGACTGCTGGCGCGCCGGAAGGTGCGATGCGTGCGATTCAAAGTGTGAAGCGCAAGAAGACGATTCGCGAAGACCACGAAGGTCACATCACGATTACCTACGATGTTGAATTGAAGTTGTGGGATAAGCCCGGCTCGTTGAAGCTGATGGGCCGTCACGTGGGATTGTTCCCTGACAAGGTGCAAGTGACTGGCAAAGACGGCGGACCAATCGAGACCGTGACACGAATCGAGCGCGTGATCGTCGATGCTGCGAAAGTCTAATCATGAGTTCTGACGCACGCTTATACATGGGCGAGAATGGTTACATGTGGACGGGTAACCATGACGGTGACTGCCTTGAGGGAGCTGCCGATCACGACTCTCCGACGTCGTTAGGCGAGAAGATCACCGAGCTTGAGAAGTGTATCGGGCACTCTATGTGTTGGGTGATTGACTCGCCTGATGATTCTGATTTACGCAGATCGATTCGTCGCATACGCGGTTGGGTGGCGCATGGAGGCTGAAGCCACTAACGTGCATGAGATTGTTTGTGTGCGCGCGTTCTCTTCGAAATGTCCTTACTGCGCGTTCAGAGCGTCAACACCAGGACCGCAAGACGAAAAACAGTTTGACGGCTCGTCTTACTTCAATCGCTTAGCGATGTATCTAGGCGCGCACATCTTGACTGTGCATCCTCAATAGGAGTTTCTATGCTGCTGAATATTCTTCTGCTTGTCGTGTACCTGGCGGCGATTGGGTTCTTCACTTACATCATTACCACGCGCGTAAAGATGTCTGCCGGCATCGCTGAGATTATCCAAGCGGTGGTGTTGCTGTTCTGCCTCTTGTGGGTGTTGGCGATTCTGTTTGGCAGCGCGTCATGGCCGACGCCTCCGAAGTTCTGAATACGCTGAAGATAGGCGACGTGATGACGATAGCTGGACGCTATCGTCGTCGCACGCTATGGCAGTGGCTCACATGTCAGCCGCGCGTGCTGCAAGAGTTTACTGTTACAGGATGTGTGTCTAGTCACATGTTTGTTTTCTAGATGGGACGCACACTCCAGATTCCGTGCGCGCGTGCGTATACGCCGTTGTTACAACCGTCGCGCTACAAAGGCGTGCATGGTGGGCGCGGCTCTGCGAAGTCACATTTCTTTGCCGATCACCTACTAGAGAACGCGTTAGCACGTCGAGGCTTGCGCTGGGTCTGCGTGCGTGAAGTGCAGAAGTCTCTGGACCAATCGGTGAAGCTGCTGCTAGAAGACAAGATCAAGGAATATGGCTTGCTCGGTGACTTCGGGATTATGCACAACCAGATTGTGACACCTGGTAATGGCATCTTTTCGTTTCAAGGCATGCAAGATCACACCGCGAATAGTATCAAGTCATTAGAAGGTTACGACGGAGTGTGGGTCGAAGAGGCACAGACACTAAGTGATCGATCACTCACGTTGCTGCGTCCCACGATTCGCAAAGAAGACAGTGAGTTATGGTTTTCATGGAACCCTGAGAACGATACCGACCCTGTTGACAAGCTGCTACGCAAAGACAAGCCGGATAACTCCATCGTCATTGCAACAACATGGCGCGATAACCCATGGTTTCCCGATGTGCTGCGTCGCGAGATGGAATGGGATCGACGCATCGACTTTGAGAAGTACCAGAACGTCTGGGAGGGCACGTATCAAAAGCGCAGTCAGTCGCGCGTGTTCAAGAATTACCGCGTCGAAGAATTCACGGCGCCAGCGAATGCGATGTTTAACATTGGTGCGGACTGGGGATTCAGCGTAGACCCGAGCACGTTGATTCGCTGCTACGAAGAACGCATCGATCCCGTCACAGGACAACCGTGGCCCCGCAAACGTTTGTATATCGATCACGAGTGCTACGCGATTGGTGTAGAGATTGAATTTCTACCAGGATTTTTCGATGGTCTGGTGTGTGGCTGCACGATTGACCTCAACACCGGCAAAGCGATTGGCGACTGCCGCAATCCTAAGTTCCATGCGTGGGCGCGTAACTTCGCGGTAATCGCCGACAGCTCGCGACCCGATACGATTAGTCATTTGCGGCGCCATGGCTATCAAGGTATGGAGGCGGCAAAAAAGGGGCAGAACAGCGTGAAGGAAGGTGTTCAGTTCCTGCAAGGTTACGAGATCATCATTCATCCGCGTTGTCGTCACACCCTCGACGAGTTCAACAACTATAGCTTCGTGATCGATAAGCTGTCTGGCATTGTCACGAATGAATTAGAAGACAAAAAGAATCACATCATCGACCCGATGCGTTATGCGCTGGAACAGCTGCGTGGTGCGTTGGTGATTCGTCGTTCGATTTGGGGTTAGCTATGACGAATGAAGAACGAGAACGCTGGTTTAGAAAAGTCATGTGTCCGTTCTGCGGACGTATGGTGGACATTGATTACGACGCACACTTAGCGACCAGCAAAGAGTGCTTACGTGAATTGCAATGGGAGCGCCGGGCCTTCCCTGAAAAGTATGCGGGATTGTCTACGAAGGTGCTTGACAAACTGAACGATTCGCTGTCTGATTAACGCGCTTCCCACAGCTGAAAAAGTTTCTCTATGGACCCATCGCTTCCGCTCGTTGTGGGTAGTATCTTGACGCCTATTTCCACGATGCTTATCATCATGTTTAATGCACGTCAAGCGCGGTTGCGTCGCGAAGAAAATCGAAAGTGGGAGATCGAAGATCGGGCAGAGTTAGCGCGTAAAGTCTTAGCCACGAGTGAGACGCTGGCGAGGCGCGTGGAACAAAGCGGTACTGAACTGACGACGCATATTGAGAAGGCGACAGACGCAGCCCATCGGGCATTCAAGGAAGCAAACGACGTCAACGGGAAGATCGAAGATTTGAATCGGCGCTTACTGCAACGCGACAAAGAAGAGCACTAATATGCCGCTGTTTGATTTTCGTTGCGACAACTGCGGGGCTGTGCAAGAAAAGTTGCTATCATTTCAAGAAGCTATCACGAGCGCGGTGTATTGCCCGCACTGCAACGCGCTGACGCTTCGTCAAATCTCTGCGCCTGGGTCTGTGCAAGTCAACGGGTTCAGTCACATGAACGGGTATTCAAGCCCGCGCACGATTCATCAGCGACACGGCAGCATCAAGACGACAGTATCAGGAAACTTCGAAGCGTTCTCTGACGGGCTGCATAAGTGATTCGCGATCTAGAGTTTGTCGAAGCGGTGTTAGCGAAGGGCCTGCAACCAGGTTACGATCTGTCTGCGCCGTGTGAGTGTGGCGCAACAGCAACGACCGCCGCACGCATCGATAAGGCGCCATTTCGCCCGCTCTGCAGCTTGTGTCGAATCAAACTCGTGAATCGTTTCTATAGCCGGTCATGAAGAGCAAGGCTGACATACTCGCGCATATCAGCACGTTGCTGGATAAAAAGGATTGCGTTGTGCGGATTCAACGTGAGATGACACCGGCACAGATCAACGAACGTGTGACAGACGCGTATGTCTTGGGAAAGAAAGTCACTATTATTATCGCGGCGACAGACAAATGAGAACTGAGAAGCGTTGCTGGAACTGCAAATGCGAAATCGCTTTTGGTAAGTTCTGCGTAGACTGCGTGCGTGGGTGGGCTGTTGGCGTCGGTACCGCACTTCTTTTACATTGGTTGCTGTAATGAAAGCTGTGACACCTGTCATACACGCCGATGCGACGCTAGTAACATTCGCACGTAATCAGCAAGAGCTTTACGAAGTGCTGCCTGCGTCTGTCGATGCGCAAAGTACCGTCATGACCGAATGGGAACTCTCCGCCGAAGACTTAGCGCGCATCGTGAACGGTGGGCGCATTCGTGTGTGGCTGCTGCATACAGGTGTGATGGACGGTAAGAAGCTCACACCGATTGCCGTGGAGGCAGTTGAATGATCGTCGAACCCACTGACATGCTTGAATACTTGCGACGCTTCAAGGCGAATGAACAGATTAGCGGACGCGGGCTTGAGACGACGGTCCATCAGCCGTGTCCATTTTGCGCCTCGCCTAATTTTTGGGTGTACCGTTTGATTGACGTGCGCACAGTGCTTGGTAATGAGTTTGTCTGCGTGAACTGCCAGCGCGGTGCGCGCGTGCTCTTCGTCAACACTGAAGGCTTTTCAAAGTTCGAAATCATACAGACCACCGGGCCGGACCAACCAGCATGGCTCATGCCTAAAGTTCGCAAACAGACCGAACAGGAGCGCACGCATGCCGGTTGACAAAACACGTGTAGACTACGACGCGATCAAACCGAAATGGAAGCGTCTACGCGATTGTTTCAATGGACGCGATGCGCTGCTGAAAGCTGGTGCGGAGTATGTCCCAGACTTGCCAGGCATCGACGCGAATGGCAACATCGCCTATCGCAAGCGGGGCAACTTTTACAACGCGTTGATGCGTACCGTCTCTGGTCTGAACGGCGCCATTTTTCAAGACGCGCCAGAAGTCGATATCGCTGAATCGTTGAAGCCGATTCTTGACGATATCACCATGACCAACGTGAGCTTCGAAACGTTCGCGACTGAGACAGGCAAAGAAGTCTTCTTGACGGGTCGTTACGGCGTGCTCGTGGACATGCCGCGCCCTGTCTCTGCGCCCGGTTCGTCAACCGGTGGTGTGATTCGCACTGAGCCAGTAGACATGCGCCCTTACTGCGTTGCGTATCGCGCAGAAGAAATCATCAACTGGCGCACGACACGACGAGGCGGCGACGAAATTCTGACAATGGTCGTCATGTGTGAGCACGTTGAAGCGGGTTACACGGTGGACGATCCGTTTAGCTGCGACATTCTGGAACAGTATCGCGTGCTGATGTTGAACCCTGAGGGGAAGTGCATCACACAGATCTGGCGGAAGAATCGCGCTGGCGATAAGTGGGAGAAAACGGTAGAAGGCGACGTCGTATTGATGCGACGTGGCGAAGCGCTGACTTTCGTGCCGTTCGTCTTCTTGGGCGCCCTGTCTGCGGGACCCGAGCTGGAACATCCACCACTGATCGATTTGGCGGACGTCAATCTGGGTCACTGGCGCAACTCAGTTGATTACGAATACGGGCTCCATCTAGTCGCGCTGCCAACGCCGTGGCGTTCAGGCGCGAAAGGCAACACGACGAACACCGACGTACCGCTGGGCCCGTCTGTCGTGTGGGAGCTTGAAGCAAACGGTAGCGCAGGCATGCTCGAATTCTCAGGCGCAGGTCTGGGCGCTCTTGTCGTCGCGATGGACGAAAAGAAAAAGCAGATGGCGACGCTAGGTGCGAAGCTGTTGGAAGACGCACCGCAGACACAAGAGACGGCAACAGCGGCGAAGATGCGTCACACTGGCGAAACGGCATCGCTAAAGACTGTTGCGCAAGCGCTGGAGCAAGGGCTATCGCAAGTGCTGCAAATCTGTGTGTGGTGGCAAACCACTGATGCGACGCCGACAGAATCAGAAGCGTCTGTTGAGTTGAACAAAGAATATCTTGATGTGCGTGCAACGCCTCAGGAAATTCAAGTGGCGCTGACAGCGCTGCAAGCTGGCGAGATCTCTTTTGAAACGTGGTACAACTTGCTCTTGACCGGTGGTTGGGCGCGAGAAGGTATCGACGCTGAACAGGAACAAAAAGACATCGCTGCGCGCAAAGTCGATACAAAGGACCCAGGGCCTGAACCGCCAATCGAGGAATAACATGCTGAAGCGTGTTGCACCCGGGAAGTGGGTCGTCTATTCGCATGATGGTAAGAAAAAGCTGTCGCGTCCGATCAGTCACGCAGCTGCGAAGAAACGTCTAACGCACGTGGAGATGTTCAAGAAAGGATATTGAGATGCCTGGTGTTCCGCCGTTAGTGATTCGTTTGAACGACGATGGCAATGTGGCTGTCGAGGGGCCGATTGACAACAAGTTGATTGCGCTGGGTCTGCTTGAAGTCGCGAAGGATGCGATCATTAAGCACCACGACAAGCAAACGTCAGAGCGTCGTATCATTCCCGCTACGGGCATGACCTTGGTGCCGCCGAAGAACTAAGTCCATGCGCCCGATCAAACGTCGTCACAACTCGATTAAAGGCCCGGTCTTTCAATCGTTTCACAATCAAAATACCGGACCGAAAAAGATCTTGGTGTGGACGCCAGGGACGCAGAGCACGCGTCAAGTTAAGCGCAATCTGCGGAACAAGGCGCGTGCGATCATCGACAGCAAAGATCCCGAAATCTACGTCGTGGGCGATGCCGTGATCTACGCGGTGCGCGATGAACCAGACCCTGAATATTCTGCGCTGCATTTGTTCTGCGCAGCGATAGACGCTAGCGACGATACAGGCGAGCCGTGGACGGTCTGTATGCGTCACATCATGTCGAAGTTCGCCGCATCGGGAGAATTAGAGGAACTGCATGTCAACGACACGCGGGAAGCGGCATCAGAAAACGGTTCTCTCCTCAGCCGACTATTACGAAAGCTTGTTCCGCGCCCGCTACGTGCGAGCACTTCGACAGTTACAGAAAGACACGTCGATCAACAAGCTTGCAGCATCACTGAATCGCAGCAGTCTGAATCGTCCAAAGCTTGACGCAGATGCGTTAGCGAAAGCGATGGAGCCCGTTAAGCAGGCGTTGATCGCGGCGTTCATGCGTGGCGGCAAACTTGGCGCGGTGCATGTGAAAGATATCGTGAATGGCTAAGAAGCTCATTAACTTTCGTTTCGATGGCGCGAACGAAGAGGCTATCGCCGCTGCTGAGAAAATGGCAGCGAAGATGATCACCGAGATCACGAAAGAGACTGAGAAGAATATCCGCAATCTCATTGCAGAAGCCATACGCGAGGGGATTCCGCCCTACGAAGCTGCGCGCACGATTGTCCCATTGATTGGTCTGACTTCAGCGCAAGGTCAAGCGGTGTTGAAGTACCGCGCTGAGCTGATCGACAACGGGCTATCGATAGACAAAGTCAATAGCGAAGTGGACGACTACGCCGAAGAGTTGTTGGGCAAACGCGCGGACGCTATCGCGCGCACAGAAATTTTAGACGCGTTGAATGCCGGACAAGAGGAAGCCTGGGCGCAAGCGCAAAGCGCGGGCTTGCTCAGCGACGACGCGACGAAAGAAGTAATCTTGAGTGATAACGCGTGTCCAATTTGCGTAGACATTGCCGACAACGGTTCCGTGCCGATTGGCGAAGACTTCGCAGAAGATGGCCCGCCATTCCACCCGCATTGTCGTTGCACGGTGGCCATTGCGCAGCCGTAGACGCGCGAAACGCGGACAGGGGATCCTCTACACCCGGGTCACCTTCGCATGCTCTGACGCAGAGGAACGCGCTCTGCGACGTCACGCGAGCGCAGCAAAGCTGAGTGTGTCAGAGTTTATCCATAAGAAGCTCAGCGACTTAGGCGTCTTGGTAAACCAGCTAGACAGTTGATACCGTTCACTCTACACTCTGGGAGAATTCAGACATGGCAGCACTAGCACCTGTTGTTGACAAGATCGAAGATGTACCTGAACCCGCGCGCCAGTTCTACGTGGCGAAAGAAGGCAAGTTCCACGTTGATCTGACAGCTGCACCGGCAGGTTTTGTTTCTGCCGCTGAATTAGCGATTGCCAACGGCAAGGTGATTGAGTTCCGCGACAACAATGTCCTACTGACCAAGAAGGTTGGCGAACTGGAACCCATCGCCAAGAAGTTCGAAGGCATTGACGCCGACGCGGCAAAGAACGCGATTGCGGCGCAAGATGCGCTGAAGAAAGCGGGCATCGGGAAGCCTGACGACGTGACGGCGCTGATCAACTCAGCGGTGCAGAACGCTGTCAAGCCGTTGACCGACCAGATCACGACGATCACGACT
>Ga0210377_10000318_pt1 | contig 45091 bp, 45 predicted proteins | sample PLM4_65_b1redo_FD_155480 | JGI IMG/M metagenome (GOLD analysis project Ga0210377, IMG submission 155480) | Groundwater sediment microbial communities from an aquifer in East River, Colorado, USA - PLM4_65_b1 redo | ecosystem: Environmental > Terrestrial > Soil > Riparian zone | place: USA: East...
GCTCGCCTTTGGCGTGCGCCCGTTCCTGGTGGCGGAGGCCCGATTTCGGCGGCCGATCGTGGCGGCGCTGAATGCGCTGGCCAACGGCTCCCGCGACGCCGCTTGGCGGCAGGCTGTCCGCTATGCGCGATTCCCCGTTCGCGGCGATTCTGCGGGCCTCGCTGCTGCGAGCCTTTGGGATCGCGTCAAGCCGGCGGCAGTGATTTCCATCGAGCGACTCGGGCCGAACAGTCTGGGAATCACGCATAACGCGATCGGGGAGGATGTCACCGTCGCTCACGGAGGTGTCGAGGCCCTCTTCGCGCTGGCGCGGCGGCGAAGGGTCCTGACGATCGGCGTGGGCGACAGGGGGAACGAGCTGGGTTTCGGAAGGATCATGACGCCTCGGCTGAAGATTCCAGCCATGTCGCGTCCCTGTGCCTGTCCCTGTCACTCGAGCATCGCGTGCGCCGTGCCAGCCGAGCTGGTCGTCGTGTCATCGGTGTCCAACTGGGGTGCCTATGCCATGGTGGCCGGATTGGCGCTTCGGCTGGGCGATGCTCGACTCCTCCATCACCCTATGGACGAGGCCAGGATGCTCAAGGCCTGCGTGCTGGCAGGCGCTCGGGACGGGCTCTCGGGACAACGAGGACTGACCGTGGACGGCTTGCCGCTCGGGATGCAACGCACCGTGGTGACGCTCCTGAGGCAGGCCATGGCGCGGACGAGGTGTGGCGGTTCCAAGCCGTCATCGCGCAGGGTGAATCCCCCAAGCAAATAGGCCAGATCGCCACTCTCTGAAGTTCCACCCATTGACATTTCCAGCCGAGTGATCTAGTGTACCGCTGCTGCTGTAGCTAGATTTCCCCACAGAGGATAAGGCAACAGAATGCCGCAGCTTCGCAAGGATCCGATCACCTCACGATGGGTCATTATCTCGACAGAGCGCGCAAAGCGTCCATCCGACTTTGCCACCGTTCCGCCGCCGAAGAAATTGGGTTTCTGCCCATTCTGTCCAGGACACGAGGACAAGACCCCCCCCGAGATCATGGTCTACCGCAAGGACGGCAGCCCGCCTAACCGTACGGGGTGGCACCTTCGCGTGGTGCCGAATAAGTTCCCGGCGCTTCAGATCGAGGGGGAGCTGGATCGGGAGGGTGAAGGGATCTACGACAAGATGAACGGGATCGGCGCCCACGAGGTGATCATCGAATCCCCCAACCACGATGACGTCCTCTCCGCGATGCCAGATGAGAGGGTAGAGGATATCCTGTGGGCCTACCGGGACCGGATACTCGATCTCAAGAAAGACGACCGCTTCCGCTACATCCTGATCTTCAAGAACCACGGCGAGCAAGCTGGCGCCTCCTTGGAACACCCTCACTCCCAGCTCATTGCGACCCCGATCGTCCCAAAGCGCGCCAGAGAGGAGTTGGATGGAGCCAAGAGCTATTTCGACTACAAGGATCGATGCATCTACTGCGATATCATCCGTCAGGAGCTGCAGCAGGACGTCAGGGTGATCGCGCTGAACGACGCGTTCGTTGCCATCGCGCCCTTTGCGTCTCGCTTTCCGTTCGAGACCTGGATCCTCCCTAGGAGCCACGAGCCCTTCTTCCAGGACGTGCAGAAACACGACATCGTGAGCTGCGCGAGAATCCTCAAGGAGGTCCTTGGCCGGATGGACCAGATCCTGATCAACCCGCCCTACAATTACCTGATTCACACGTCGCCACTGCAGGAGACCGAGGTGAACCATTATCACTGGCATCTCGAGATTATGCCGACGCTGACCAAGGTGGCCGGGTTCGAGTGGGGAAGCGGGTTTTACATCAATCCGGTCCTGCCGGAGGATGCGACTAAGTATCTCCGAGAGGCCCGGTTGTAAGTGCATAAAAACAGGTCAGGCTGGCGCGACGGTGCGTAAAGCTTTGGCAGGGCCGTCATCCCCTGACGCGAGAAGACGGCTGGAAAGGCCGCAAGGCTGCGGGTTTGGTGGACTCGTAGAGTGGTGGGGTGGGGTTGAAGTCCTAAATTTTCTTGGCATATGACTTGCTTTTCCAAGCGACCTAGAGGTAAAGGCTAGCATCGTTCTGGGGCCTGGACCGGGCGCATGATCCCCTTGTTGGGAATGCGAACCCCTTCAGAGACGGAGGACGGCGTATGAAGAAGATCGAGGCAATCATCAAGCCCTTCAAACTCGATGAGGTGAAGAGCGCTCTGGCCGAGGTAGGGATCCAGGGTCTCACCGTCAGCGAGGTCAAAGGCTTCGGCCGGCAGAAAGGGCACACGGAACTGTACAGGGGCAGCGAGTACACCATCGATTTTCTGCCCAAGGTGAAGATCGAGATCGTCGTTCCGGATGACAAGTGCGACAAAGTCGTGGAAACGATCCTGTCGTCGGCGAAGACCGGCCGGATCGGAGACGGGAAGATTTTCATCGTCTCGATCGATGACGTCATCAGGATCCGAACCGGCGAGAGGGGAGAGGCGGCGATTTGACGGCGCGCCATTAGGCAGTCACGGCGCTCCAGGGATCATTCACTGGCGAACTGTTCGATCCGATAAGCGATAAGGAGGAATCAGGTCCTATGACACCAAAGGATGTCATCAAGCTGGCAAAGGAACGCGGTGCCAAGTTCGTTGACCTCAGGTTCATTGATCTACCCGGCCTCTGGCAGCATTTCTCAATTCCTGTACGCGAGTTGACGGAGGAGCTGTTCGCCGACGGGATCGGGTTCGATGGCTCCTCAATTCGAGGGTTTCAGCAGATTCATGAGTCGGACATGCTCCTGATCCCCGATCCGGCAACCGCGGCTATGGACCCATTCCTGACCGTGCCCACCCTGGTCGTGATCTGCAACGTCATGGATCCGGTGACGCGGCAACTGTACAGCCGGGACCCGCGGTACATTGCCCAGAAGGCCGAGGCCTACCTCAAGTCAACCGCGATCGCGGACACCTCCTATTTTGGGCCTGAGCTGGAGTTTTTCTTCTTTGACGACATCAGGTTCGACCAGAGCTACCAGCATGGCTACTACTTCATCGACTCCGAGGCGGGGTTCTGGAACTCGGGGAGGGAAGAGAAGCCGAACCTCGGCTACAAGCCCCGCTATAAGCAGGGCTATTTCCCAGTGCCCCCCATGGACAAGTTTCAGGACATCCGCTCGGAGATGGTCCTGGCGCTGGAATCTGTAGGGGTTCTGGTGGAGGTGCACCACCACGAGGTTGCCTCGGGCGGCCAGACCGAGGTAGATATGCGGTATGGCACCCTCACCAAGATGGCCGACAGCGTGCTCTGGTACAAGTACTGTGCCAAGAACACCGCCAGAAAGCACGGCAAGACGGCCACCTTCATGCCCAAGCCGATCTTCCAGGACAATGGCTCGGGGATGCACGTCCACCAGAGTCTCTGGAAGGGCGGGAAGAATATCTTCTGGCAACTCGGCGGATACGGTGATATTTCCTCCGCGGCGCTCCATTACATCGGCGGGCTCCTGAAACACGCCCCGGCCCTGTGCGCCCTTATCGCCCCGACCACCAACTCGTACAGGCGGCTAGTGCCAGGGTACGAGGCGCCGATCAACCTGGTGTACAGCCAGCGCAACCGCTCGGCCTGCGCCAGGATCCCGGTGTACTCCAAGAGCGAGGGGGCGAAGCGGATCGAGTTTCGGACCCCGGATCCGAGCTGCAATCCCTACCTGGCCTTCAGCGCGATGCTCATGGCAGGGCTTGATGGGATCCAGAAGAAGATCGACCCCGGCAAGCCGATCGACAAGGACCTGTATGAACTCGAGCCAGAGGAAGCGAAAGGGATCAAGACCTTGCCGGGTAGTCTGGAGGAAGTCCTCGATGCCCTGGAAGCCGACCACGAGTTTCTGCTGAAGGGCGATGTCTTCACCCGGGATGCCATTGAGACGTGGATCGAGTACAAGCGGAAGAACGAGGTCGATCCGATCCGGCTCCGCCCTCACCCCTGGGAGTTCGCCCTGTACTTCGACATCTGATCTCGTTCCTCTCGTCAACGCAGCAAACGGCTCCGGATATTCATCCGGGGCCGTTTTGTTTTTCCGAAGGTCGATGAACGGCTTCTCGTCGAGCACTATAAAATGGACCATCCGGAAGAGTCCCGCGTTTGCATCCAGGGTTCTTGAGGTCACTGGCAGGAGGTAGTGTCCTAGAAAGAAACTGCAGTGGGCTGCCCGACCCGGTCGGGCAGCCTTCTTGAGTTCGACCTCACAACCAAGGTCCTCTAGCTTGCGCACGAGACGCGTGATTGTGTTGGACCGGTCGAAGCGGCCAGAGGAGTCAGGACCGAGATCCTAGGAGGGCATGCCGTCGCGCAGCATGAAGGTCGTGGCGGTCAGCATGGAGACGGCCACAGCCACGATGGCCTTGCCGGGGCGCGCCGCCGCGGAGACGGGGAGCCCGTCGCTCCCGTCGTTGCGAGGGCAGAGCCCGGCCCAGGAGAGCAGGTGTCCGACGGTGGGGAACTAATTTGCAATCATGGTGGGCTTATCCATCAAATTGGCCCACTGCCGACGCCGACTTTTCCCTTGACGCGACCTGGGGAACTAACAATCATGATGCGCCCTGGCTGTGCCGAGGAAAAAGGACCAACGGCTGACGCGGTACGGCCTCGCCGAGGGGTGTGTCCCAGACCTGTAGCCACGGTCGGCCTGAGAGTAGCTCGCTGTCATCTCATCCCATTCGGCGGCTGGCCATGCCCGGCGCGCCGCGCCTGTATGCGCCAGGGGGCACGGTGGGTGTGGTCGCCGCGGTGCAATAACTGCGAATTCTCCTGTACCAGCGCAGGCGATTTCGAGTTAGTGGGGGGCAGCCATGGCTTGGGCGCTTGACTGGGCTGTGGCTACCTGCTATAAGAACCCAGGCTCAGAGATGGCCCTTCCGCACGGGGTGACTGGGGGGAGCGGGGCTCTCGGTCGTCCAGCAGTTGCTCGGTCAACCGACAACGCGCAAACGTCCTCAGCGTCACAGCGCGTTGAAACGGTCAATGCATTACAGATACCAGGCGGGGCCCACGCGGCCTTGGGCCACTGACCGCGTTGGCCATGAGGAGGCACAGTCATGAGAGGCTGGCGAATAGTCGTCGGGGTCGCGACGGGAATCGCAATGCTCCTGGGGTCGCCCGGACCTTCACAGACACAGCTAATTCCGCCCAAGGCGACGGTGACGACTCCGGAGGGCAAGAGCATCGAGGAGGCCCAGCAGGAGGCCTACGACGGCCCGAGGGCTCGCGTCGCGGTGTCGCGCTTCACCGACAAGACGGGCAAGGGGTGGTGGACCGGAGCCATCGGGGACGGCATGTCGGACATGCTCGCCACCGCGCTCTTTCACACAAATCGTTACATCGTTTTGGAACGGCAAACGTTAGGAGACGTCCTGAAGGAGCAGGATCTCGGCGCGGCCGGTCGGATCAAGAGGGGGACGGAAGCGCCGGTCGGCGAGATCGAGGGTGCCGAACTGCTGGTGACCGGTGCTGTGACCGAGTTTGAAGGGGCTGCTTCTGGTGTTGGAGGCGGGCTCGGCGGCTTCGGCGGCTTCGGGCGCATCCTGGGTGGCATCGCCGGCGGCATCAAGAATGCCCATATGGCGATTGACGTCCGCATCATCGATACAAAGACCTCGCGTATCGTCGCCGCCACGAGCGTCGAGGGCGAGGCAAGCGACTTCAACCTGGGCGGCGCTCTGGGCGGCGCCATTGGCGGCGGGGCCCTCGGGGGGGCGCTAGGCGGCTGGTCCAAGACGCCGACTGAGAAAGCGCTGCGGATTTGCATCCAGGAGGCCGTCAAGTTCGTCGCCTCGAAGACGCCGCAGACCTACTATCACTACAAGCCGGCTGGCGCCGCCGTTGCCACCGCGCCCGCTGCCGCGGTTCCACCTCCACCGCCTCCTGCCGCAGGGCCGCCTGCCGGCGCGCCCCCCGTCGCAATGGCCCTGCCTGCAGATGCGACGGGAACGCCGCAGGGCATGAAGGTCATTCAGACCATCCGCGCTGACCTGGACAAGGAGCTCGTGGCGGACCTCAATGAGGTCAAGCTCCGCGGCTCGATCGTGTCTGTTGTGGTGACGCTCCGCTTCGTGGGGAACCGGAAAGAGTCCGAGTTCCTCTCCGTTCAGCAAGGCAAGAGTGGGGTGCTCAACTACGACAGCGGCGAGAGTTCGTCGGCCATCAACCTGGACGGGTTTCACAGTGGACGCATGAAGCCTGGCGAGGTGAAGACCCTGCGCGCCACCTTCAAGGCTCCCAAGGGCGCCAAAAAGGTTGGCATCACCCTCTCCGGCCTTGGAACCTTCGATGATGTGGAGATCACGCAATGATCCCGGAGAATCCGGGGGTGAGGTGGCTGCCTGCCAGTTTCGACGCAGGTCAGCGTGTACGCGTATCCCAAGCAGGGGCAGACCGTGGAGCAATTCAACCGTGATCAGTTCGAGTGCCAGGCGTGGGCGAAGCAGCAGAGCGGGTTTGATCCTGGCACAGAAACCGCGAAGGGCGTGGGGCTCGGGGCTGTAATCGGTGCGCTGGGCGGCGCGGCCGCGGGTGCAGCGATCGGGGCCGCGACGGGCAACCCTGGGAGGGGTGCGGCCATCGGTGCGGCGACCGGTGGGATCGGCGGCGCAGCCGTAGGCGGAGGCGTCGCGTACACGAAAAGCAAGGAAGGGTACGACAGGGCCTATGCTGCGTGTATGACGGCCCGCGGATACGTGGTCAGATAGCTCGCGCTTCCCCGATCCTGATAAAGTAGCAGCCTGTGGCAGATCGGCCTCAATAGGGTATATTGATGCTTATGGCTCTGCGGGCCATGAAGTTTTCAATGCTTCGCCGACTTCGCATCATCACGGCGCTTTCCCTTTTCTTGCTGCTGTCGAGTAGCGCGCCGGCGATCTCTCTGATCGCGGAAGCCAGGGAACTCATTGGGTTTCAGCTCGAGCTCAGTGAGCAGGGCCAAGCAGGTTGGGAGGGGGAGCGCGAGCTCCAGTTGGATCAAGAGGTCATGGGGCAGGTGTTGAATAACTATGTCCTGGCGCTCGATCCGGTTCGGCTGGCTGTTGGCGCTATTGACGGGATGAGCACCGCCGCTGGTGGGGGACGGATTACCGCGGAACGGCATGGGGATGTTGTCAGCGTTCAGGCCGGGAACGAGTCGGTCGTTCTTCCACTTACCAGGGACGAGAAGATCAATCGCGAGAGATTGGCCGTCGCCTATCGCTTCATCCGGAAGAATGCACCGAACGTCCCCGCGCAAGAGCTCGCCTATGGCGCAATCGATGGGATGCTTGCCCAGCTCGATCCTCATAGCTCGTTCATGCCGCCGGAGGTCTACAGAGAGATGCAACTGGAGACCCAGGGAAACTTCGGTGGGGTGGGGATCCAGGTTGCGGTGAAAGACCGGCAACTCACGGTTGTCACGCCGATCGCGGGAACGCCAGCCGACCGTGCCGGCCTGCGGCCCGGCGATAGACTCGCGAAGATCGATGGCGCTCCTGTGCAGGAGATGACCTTGATGGAAGCTGTCAAGCGCCTGCGGGGGCCTGCGGGGAGCACAGTGACGCTGACCATCCTGCGACAGGATTCCCCCGGGCCATTCCAGGTCGCTCTCACCAGGGAGATCATTGCGCTCAAGCCGATCAAGTCGATTGAACTGGAACACGCTGTTGCCTATGTCAAGATCAACGGCTTTTCCGAACAATCGGGCCGGGATGTTCAGCAGGCGGTCAAGGGTCTGAGCGGCAAGCGCATGAAGGGCCTCATTCTGGACCTCCGCGGGAACCATGGCGGCTTGTTCAACGAGTCGATCAGAGTCGCTGAGTTGTTCCTCAACACAGGCCAGCCGATTGTCTCGACCGTAGCCAGGGCAAAGAACCAGTCGGCGGAATTCAAGACGACCCACTCCGGCCCGCTGCTCAAGGTCCCGATGGTTGTCCTGGTTGACGGCGGCTCGGCGAGCGCCTCCGAGATCGTTGCAGGGGCCCTTCAGGACCTGAAGCGTGCGCTCATCGTCGGAAGGAAGACGTACGGCAAAGGGTCGGTCCAGACGATCATTCCCCTGAGCGATGGCTCGGCGTTGCGTCTGACCACGGCCAAGTATTTGACCCCTCTTCGTCAATCCATCGATGGAGAGGGTATACATCCTGATCTGGTGGTCCGCGACCAGGCAGAGGAGAGGTATTCGGCCAAATCGAGCGGCGAGGAATCAGCGCAAGGCAAGAAACGCCAGCGATCCCTGGTCAACCAGGAGCGGCAACGGAAGATCGCCGACGATGATGGTGACCCTTCAGTGGTTATTGGCAGGCGTGACACAGTCGATCCTAGTAAGGACCCCCTTCTGGATCTCGCCTGGCGAACGCTTCTGGTAGCACAGGGACAGGATGTGGATACGTTGCTGAACACGGCAAGAACACTGCTTCCCGTGGAGCGCGGTGCCGCGCTTGAGGCTCCGGCCAGCTCCCCCTCCTCCCAATAACGCCCTCCCCACACTCATTGATCCCTCTGCAGGGCTGAATGATCCTGGCTCCACTTGGTTAACCCGCACCTCTCGGCCCCTTGAGAGGCCATTAGAACTTTACATCACATGGGGAGTGTGCTACCACAATCGTGTGATGCAGAACCAAGCGTTCCCACCTTCGATCGAGCGGCTGGCCGCTGCTGGCTGCCAGGATCCGGAGCAGGCCCGTCGAAATCTCGAGCGTTTATCCGGACCCTCACATCTGTCCTTGTTCCAACTGATCCTTCCACTTCTGATGGATCGCCTCGCGAACCTTCCCGATCCCGATATGGCCCTCAACAACCTGGAGCGGTACGCCGAGGCCGTCCTCGACCGTGGATTCCTGTTCTCGCTCTTTCGGGATAGCCCGAAGTCTCTCGATCTTGCGCTCACCCTCTTTGGAAGCTCGCAGCATCTTTCCGACATCCTGATCCGCTTTCCACAGGATTTTCACTGGCTGCTCCAACCGGGCCTCCTGCGCCAGACCAGGTCCAAGGAGGAGCTGGTGGAAGATCTGAACGGGCTGGTCGCTCGGGTGAAGACGCAGGAGCGGGCGTGGGCAGCCCTTCGCCGATTCAAGATGCGGGAGGCGCTGCGGATCGGGCTCCAGGATCTCCTCGGCAACCTGGACTTGATCGACGTGACGCAGCAGCTCTCCCTTGTGGCGGACGTGGCCTTGCAGCGGGCCTACGAGATCTGCCTGGCCGAGCTTCTGGGTCGGCACGGCCAGCCACGGTGCGCGCCAGAGGAGGGGGAGAAGGCGTGCGGGTTTGCCATCATCGGCATGGGGAAGCTTGGCGGCCAAGAGCTGAACTTCAGTTCGGATATCGATCTGCTGTTCATCTATGAAGGGGAGGGGGAGACGACGGGAGTTGCTAGCCCATCCGGTTCGCTCATCGGCCGGGTGAGCAATCATGAGTTCTTCACCCGCCTGGGGGAAGGGTTGATCAAAGGGATCGGCGAAGTGACACCGGACGGGCGCGTCTTCAGGGTTGACATGCGGCTTCGGCCAGAAGGGCGGGCGGGGGCGCTGGTCTATTCGCTCAGGGGATATGAACTCTACTACGAATCGTGGGGGCAGACCTGGGAACGGATGGCCCTGATCAAGGCCAGGCCAGTGGCTGGGGATCCAGCAATTGGGGAGACATTCCTGAAACTGGTTGCGCCCTTCGTGTATCGCAAGTCACTTGACTACAGCGCCATCGGAGAGATCCGGGCCATGAAGGACCGGATCAATGAGAAGGTCGGTCGGGACCAGGAGACGTTTCGCCACGTCAAGCTGGGCTACGGAGGAATCCGCGAGGTTGAGTTCATCGTGCAAACGTTCCAGCTCCTGTACGGGGCGGCCGATCCGTGGATCCGCGAGCCCAATACGCTCCGGGCGCTGCAGCGTCTGGCCGACCGGGGGCAGCTCACTGCGGATGAGCATGCGAAACTGGCGGCGGCCTACACCTTCCTTCGAACGGTCGAGCATCGCCTCCAGATCCTCCATCACCTGCAGACCCATACCTTGCCGACGGACCGTGACGATCTCACCAAGCTGGCCCGCCGCCTCGGTTATTCCCCGAGTCGATCGCCGGACCCGGCGGCGGACATGCAGAGCGACTACCATCGGCACATCGAGGCGGTCCGACGGATGTACGACCACTTGCTGAGGGAGCCTGTGCTGGAGGAGCGGGAGATGTCGTCTCACCCGCTCGCCGCCTTCTTCGACGGACGCGTGGACGACGGAGAAGTGCGCCAGACCTTGATGGAAGTGGGGATCGCGGACCTTGATCGCGGCGTTCGTAGCCTGCTTATGTTGCGCGACGGCGCTCCCTTCAGGCACCATACCACGGACAGCCGACGTGTCCTCGCTGCCCTGGCGCCCACCCTTGTGGAGGCCTTGAAACAGGCGCCGGACGCGGACCTGGCCCTGCTTCACTTCGAGCGATTCATCGAGGCGGTTGGGTCCGGTACCGCCTTCTTCGATCTCTTCAAGCAGGCGCCGCTGGCCCTCGTCCACCTGATGCGCCTCTTTGGATCGAGCGAGTTTCTCTCGGAGATCCTGATCCTCCATCCCGATCTGCTGGACCTTCTGCTCCTGCGCGATCAGGCTGAGCTCAGCCGACCCGGCAGGTTGGTCGAGGAATCGCGGCGCGTCGTGGCCCTTGCCCCGCCGGGAAGCCCCCGCCTGGACGCGCTGCGGCGGCTCAAGCAGGCAGAGGAGTTCCGGATCGGGATCCGGGACCTCCTGGGAAAGGCAGACCTGGACGAAGTGAGCACCGGATTGACGCGCCTGGCGGAGGCCTGTGTGCAGGCGGCATATGGGATGGCTCGTGAGGAGCTGAGCGCCCAGTTCGGCACGCCGTCGCCGGAGGGATTCGTCATCTTGGGCCTTGGCAAGTGTGGCGCCGAGGAGATGGGGTACGGGTCCGACCTCGACCTCGCCTTCGCCTACGCACAGGAGGGAACGACCCAGGGCGGGCCGCGCAGCATCAGCCATGCTGAGTACTTCGGTCGGCTGGCCGACCGGATTTGTAAGATCCTCACGACCATCACCAAAGAGGGGACGGCCTACCGGATAGACATCCGGTTGCGCCCGGGCGGATCGGTGGGCAGGGTGGCGCAGTCCTTCGCGGCCTTTGAGAACCACTTCGCTCGAACAGCCGAGCTGTGGGAGCGACAGTCCTATGTAAGGGCGCGTCCCATCGCCGGCGACCTCGGTCTCGCCGATCAGTTCATGGCCTCACTGGCCCCCCTCATTTATCGTCCCACGTCACCGGAGAGCCTGGCGGCGGAGATCACGGCGACGCGGCGCCGCATGGAGGTGGAGCTGACGAAGGAAAAGGCCGGCGAGCTCCATGTCAAGTTAGGGAGCGGCGGGATCGTTGACATCGAGTTCATTACTCAGTTCCTCCAACTCGCGTACGGGGCGGCGCAGCCCGCCGTGCGGGTCGGCAACACCCTGAGGGCGCTCGAGGCGGGGGCGCGGGCGGGCCTGCTGGCCGAGCGGGACGCCGAGCATCTGGGGGACTCCTACCGGTTCCTCCGCAACGTGCAGAATCGCCTTCGGGTCCTTTCCGATCGCGACACCTCCTCGTTGCCAAAAGATCCAAGCCGGCTCGACCGCCTGGCCAGGCGGCTCGGATATGAAGCCGGTGACGGCTTGAGCCCTGGGGGCCGGTTCCTGGCTGACTACCACCGGCACACGGAGCGGGTGCGCGCAATCTATGACGCGACCTTCCGTCGCTATAACGGCAGGAACACGCAGGTCCAACCCAAAGGCGGATAATGCGGATCATTCTCTATACGGGCAAGGGCGGGGTCGGCAAGACGACGGTCTCCGCCGCCACCGCTCTGATGGCAGCCGAGCGCGGGTACCGAACCCTGGTAATCAGCACTGACCCGGCGCACAGTCTGGCCGATGCCTTTGATCGGCCGCTCGGACCTGAGCCGACCCGGATCGCCGAGCATCTCTGGGGGCAGGAGATCAATGTCCTGGAGGAGATCCAATCCCACTGGGGCGAGGTCAAGGACTATCTCACCGTGCTCTTTGCCACGCGAGGCGTAGACGAGGTGATCGCTGAGGAGATGGCGGTCTTTCCGGGGATGGAGGAGTTGTGCAGCCTTCTTCAGATCCGGTTGCAGGGAGAGGAGGGCCGGTTCGACTGCCTCATTGTCGATTGCGCGCCGACCGGGGAGACGATGCGCCTGCTGAGCTTCCCCGATGTGGCCCGCTGGTACATGGAGAAGCTGTTCCCCTGGGAGCGCCGGATCGTCACCGCCATGGGTCCAATAATTCAGCCGTTCGTGCCCGTTCCTCTTCCCAAGGAGAACGTCTACGCGGCAATCGAGGCCCTCTTCCTTCGCATCGATGGCATGAAGGAGATCCTGTGCGACCCGAAACGGTCCAGCATCCGGCTGGTCCTGAACCCGGAGAAGATGGTCATCAAAGAGGCCCAGCGGGCGTTGACCTACCTCAATCTGTATGGCTACGTCACCGACGCGGTCATCTGCAATCGGGTCTTTCCCCGCCAACTGAAGCGCGGCTATTTCGCCGAGTGGAGCCAGATCCAGGACCGATATCGAGAGATGATCCAGCGAGGATTTTCGCCGCTCCCCATCTGGGAGATCCCGCTCTTTGACCGGGAGGTCGTCGGCCTCGAGATGCTGGAGCGCATGGGCAGAAGCCTCTTTGCCGAGCGTGATCCGCTCCAGGTCTGGATGCCGGGCCCGATCCAGACGGTCCGGAAGAAAGGGCCGCACTACTTTCTCCGGCTGAAACTGCCGTTCTTGAAGAAGGGCGAGGTCTCGCTCCTGAAGCGGGGCGATGAGCTGGTGGTGTCGATCGGGAACTTCCGGCGAGATCTGATCCTTCCTCGAGCCCTGGCAGAGCTGACGGTCAAGCGAGCCAGGCTTGAGGAGGGGTATCTGGTCGTTCGCTTCGGACGGGAGGGGAACGCCAAAGAGGAGAAAGATGGCTAAAGAAGCAAAGCAGACGACGTGCCCTCATCGCTGTCCGTTGTGCGCACTTTATGAGGCGCAGGAGGCATTTCGCGAAGGAATCAGCGAGTGCGTCCCTCACGAGGTCAGCTCGCATCTGAATCGGGCGGGGCGAGAACTGTTCCTCGCCCTCCGGGCGTTGCTTGACAAAGGGCTTGAGACGCTGACGGAGGAGCCGAAGCCTGGCACACGACGGAAGGCGCAACGAATCAAGGTAGAATAAAGGAGGGAGAAGGTAAGGTGACGGGGGACAGACGGGTGAGAACCTGGTCAAGGTTCCAAGTCATTGGCCTGGCCCTTCTGCCGTTGTTCATCGCCTCTTCGGCAGAGGCCGCCAAATGGTCCCGCCGCTACATCACCTCCCTTGAAGACTCTGCGTTCGCTGCCATCGAGACGACCCCAGAGGGCAAGAAGATCCGTCACCTGCCCCATCACGACCACACAGGAAAGCTGGACGTTCCACATCTTCTGAGCGCCCTAGGCCGGATCGATCAGGTCAAATGGCTTGACCCGAGGAACAAAGATGCGGCGCAAGCGCACCTTCGAAATCATCTGAGGGAGTATCGGGATGCGCAACTCGCCACAGGCAAGGCGCGGTTCCCTGTGGACCTCAACGCTGCCTCAATCGATGAGCTGATGGCCCTCCCATTTTTCGGCCGGAAGAGGGCTGAGGCCGTTGTGGCCTATCGAGAGAAGCAAGGCAGGATCAACGCCGTAGATGAGCTAAGGAAGGTCGAAGGGATCGGGCCTGTCGTGTTCGAGGCGATCGCCGATCTGGTTACCGCCCGCTAGCGTCCTGTGTCGGAAATTCGCGCAGTAATATTCCCTCTCCCCTCATTCGTTACCATTCCCATACCAGCCGATACCGCTCTCGGTGTGGCGGGTCTTCGCTCTCCCATGCGAGCATCGGGCGGCCATCTTCGGCCACGCCTTCCTCTGGTTTCTTCTTCTCAAGCTCCAATCCTCCCCGAAGAACCGAAACCTCGCCTGCCACTCCGCCCTTGTAGATTTCGCATCGCTTGTATGGCCGCTCCTTCGGAAAGACCACTTCGATCCTCGTCTTCCCTTTCTGAGGGAACCGGACGAAGTGTACCAGATACTCGACTTCATTTCGGAAAGCGTCCACCCAATTGAACTTGAGGACCACTTCGCGCGACTCGTTGAGGGCGAAGGGAGGGTCGAACACCTGAACGACATCCACCCCTCCCAGTTTCTGCTCCTCGGCAAGCTTCTTCCCGGGGCTCACTTCGATCCGCTCGGTCCTGCCATCGGCCCTGATCTCGTGGGGGTAGGTTTGGAGGCCCGGTTCGAGGGCCCTCAGCCACGTCCGCTTCTCCACCTTCGCAAGCCGCCCCTTCCGATCGATCAGCTCCACACGGTACTGAAGGTTTTCCACCAACCAGGGGCTCTTGATCTTCCTGGCGTACGATTCGATGTCCTCTTCCTCCAGAACCCCAAAGACCTCGCCCTTGACGAGGCCGAGCTTTTTCGGATTCTCGCTGGCCTTGAACATCTCTCTGAAGCGTTCGTTCAGGATCTTCTTATGGGCGCTGAAGGTATTGCTCAGCAGGCGAACACGCGAATCCTGCAGGGTCGGCTTTAACTGTCTGATCTCATCCCGCCACACACTCCTGATGATCTTTCCGCGTTGAATCCTTCCGGGTGGCTGTGGGCCTCCGTACATGGCACGGATGGCCAGAAGAATCTGGTACGGCTTGCCCTCGCCGTACCGCTCCCGGTACCTGGCGACGAGTTCATCCAGTTCCGCCACCCCGAATACCCTGCCTACGCGACCTGCAATCATAGTGAAATCAGAATAGGTGAAATTTCACCGGAGTTCAACTGAAATCTCACCGCGTACGCGCCGCTCTGGTCATTGCGAGGAGCGAGACCCCTCGACGCTGCTCGGGGCGGGCTCCGCAATCTCACTCTTGACTCCGTTCCCATTCCTCGATGGCAAGAAGGACCGCCTCTGCAATCCTCAGGGCTCGATCAGTGAAGGTTCGCGTGACAATCTCCTCCCCACGAGGGTCAAGATCGACCAGCTTCTGACCCCTGCGGACCTCCGTTCCTGACTTCAGGATTCCCCGGACGATCCCAGGAAATCGGGCTCTCAGCTCTTCCTTGCCGATTCGGCCCAGGATCTCATCCGCTTCGACCCTCGCGCCGATCTCCCTCGTGGTGAGAAACGTCCCGTCGATCGGCGCGTAGACATATCGCTCCAGGCCGTACCCTTGTATCACCCTGGCAATGCCGGTGTAGGGTTCCGCGGCGCCTTCCTTGATGATCCGGCCAAGATTCGGCCCGTGGTTGGTTTCGATCACCAGATGCACATCCTGGCCTGCGGTGAATCCGGGCCCAAGCCCGATGACGAGGGGGCAGTGGTCCTTCCTGGTTTCTGTATTCTGCGCACGTTTCACCATCCGAGCGTCAATAAGGACTTGGGGAGAGAGCGCATCGAGAGCGGCTGCCCATCCCGCAGTCCAGACCGGGACGAGCTGATTCGCCAGCAGCGTCCTGGTCTCGGCCTCGGTCGCAGCCGGCCGTGCCCGGATGCCGTCTACCTCGACCTCGCCTTGATCGATGGCGACACCGAAGGAGATCCCTCGCCGGAGAATCGGACTGCCCGGACGCTCAGTGACAACGACTTGCCTGCTGGCTTTATGGAGGCGGACAGCCACCGCTGTGCCGATGTCCCCACCCCCTTTGATCAATATGACCCGATCCATCGTCCGCACTCCTCGGCATCTCTAGTGTTCTGACTCTTATTCGTCTTCACAATACGCTCTCGCTGAGCCTCTCAGAACCCCTCGCCCCCATCTTGGGGAGAGGGCAGGGTGAGGGGTCAACACTTGGTACTTATCAGTCGAGGCTATCGTTGTCAAGATTTCGGTTGCACCCAAGAATAGGGCTAGGAATCGTCATTGCGAGCACATTTACGCAGCCTGCACTGAGGGGAACGAATGTGTTCAGTGTAAACTCCGCGAAGCAATCTGACCCGAAAGGTGTCCGTTCCTGTTCTTAGGTTGCAAATCATCCCACTGTGCGTTACGTTGGTATTGGCCGAAGTCGGTCGGATGACCGTCGGTCTCGACGTCGAGAGGCGTCGGGACGGGAGGAAAGTCCGGACTCCGCAGGGCAGGGTGCTGGGTAACGCCCAGGGAGGGTGACCTCACGGAAAGTGCCACAGAAAAGACACCGCCCACGTTGCATTATCGGCCGAATGGCCACGTGGGTAAGGGTGAAATGGTGCGGTAAGAGCGCACCAGCGGCATGGTGACATGCCGGCTTGGCAAACCCCACCCGGAGCAAGGCCAAATAGGTCCCGCCCCTTCGCCGTTGCTCATCGAGCGGCGGCGAAGAAGAGAGTGGTCCGCTCTCGTGCTCCTGGAGCAGGCGGGACGGGTAGGCCGCTTGAGCCCGGCGGTAACGTCGGGCCTAGAGGAATGGTCATCCGATCAGGCCGCAAGGCTTGGCCGTACAGAATCCGGCTTACAGACCGACTTCGGCCTTTTTAAAAAACTACAAATGATTTTTGGGCCCCCAAGTGGTGGATTATAGTCCGCGAATTATTCAACGCTTGGCTGTCATGTTTGTCAATTTGGCGTTGCTCCTTGAGAAATTGTTTTCCGGCGCTCTCACGTTAGAACATGGAAACCCACATTCTCATGTATCGGCGCAAAGACGCTTTGGAGGCAAAGCGGGGGATGTTCAGGCCCTGTTGGAATCGCGGCCCTGGCGTGGATTCTGTGTATGTGTAGGTGGTTGAACCGAAGTGAGGAGTCGAGCGGAGAAGGCGGTGGTGTGTCATTTCCGTGGTTGCCCACGTCGAGCAAGGTTCTCAACGCACTGTTTTGGTTGATTATTGGGTTGCTCGGAATATGGCTTATGGTTCACCTGTTGCGGATACTGAAACTTGTTCTGTCGCATGCGTGATTTTCTAGATTGGGATAATTGCTCTGGCCTGAATCGTTTGCGAGCCTGACATCCTCACCCTTGCCCTCTCCCTCAAGGGAGGGGGTCCATCTAGGTGATGAAAGATTCGTAATTAAACCGGACTGGAGAGGGGACATCGACTGATGACAAAGGATTCCGATCAGGAATACGCTGAGGTCTGCTTGACCTTACGACACTACAGTGGTCTTCGCTTTGGAATGCGGACGTTGTTCTTGGCGATCCTCGTCGGTTTGACTGTGGTCGGTTTCGGGATTATTCCTCAACAATCTTTTTTGGTGAGGAGTGTGGCGAAGGGTTTTGGATTGTTGATGACGGGTTTCTTCTGGGCGTCCGAGAAAAATGCAGCTCGCTACATGAGTCATTTGCAGGAGAGGGCGATTCAATTGGAAAAAGCGCTTGGCTATCGTTTGTGGTCGGCCATGCCTAAGGCAGCGTACCGGTTCTTCCGTGGAGCCTTCATAATCCCGCTCGTGTATGCGAGCATCGCGCTGTTCTGGATCTATGCGCTGATCTTTGTTCGGTGATGTAGGCGTGATCTCGGATCGACTGTGTCACTCAAGGCATAGAGACTATACCACCGCCCTTTTGCTGTCTCGGCGGTCCGCCCCTGCCTTGGCCTATGTCGCCGGGAGCTTGGGGACGTTGATCGGAGCGGATCTCTTGAACCTCGACAAGATCCAGGGACTTGGGGCTCCCGTGGCCTCGATCGGAGGGGCCGGGACCTTCGACGGCATCTTCTTGACGGGGATTCTGGCGGTCCTGCTGGCGTGACGACCGCGGGCCACTTTGTCAACACAAAGGAGTGGGAGGGGCTGACGCGAGGGATGGTTACTTCGACGCCTGGTCGAATCGCTTGACGATCTCTGCGGTGATGTCGAGCTTCTGGTCGTAATACATGAGGCCGGGGCGGCGCGCCTCCAGGATCAGGTCAAAACCCTTTTCTGCGGCGTACGCTTTGAGGATGGGGTCGATCTGACGGGCGAGTTCTACAACGCTATCCGCCTCTGCCTTTCTCAACTCTTCCGTCTTATCCTGGATGAGGCGTTTAATGGCCAGTTCATCCTTCTCCAGCGCCTCGGCGCGGTGCTGGCGCTCGGCGGGGGTGAGCCGGGACGCGGCGGTCTCAAGCTCCTTCTGGCGGGCGACTAGCTTCTCCTCTTTGCCCCTCACCTCTTTCCTCACCTGATCGGCCATTTTCTCCAGCCGCGCCTTGGCCGCCTTGCCGGCCTTGCATTGAAGGGCCACCTCCTGAAAGTTCACCACCCCGATCTTCAGGGGCTTCTGGCCAAATGTTGGCGTCGGGACGAGGAAAGCAATGCCGCTGGTGACGCAGGCGACGACGAACCACCTTGCAATGGCAACCACGATCCCCGACCTCGTTTTCATCGCTGGGTCTCCCGACGAAGCTCTTCAAGACGCCGCTTCAGGTCGTCCGTGGTTTGCTTTGCCTTGACTTGCAGTGCAGGAGACCCTTCCAGGGCGATCGACGCCATCATCTCCTCCCACTTGGAGGTATAGAGGTTCGAGGCCTCGGTCAGTCGCCTCACCAATCTCTCTCCAATCGGATCGGGATCGCCGCGTTCCTGGTAGGTGACCCCCGCTGGATCGAGCTGGAAATACTCCACCCAGTGAAGTTCTCCCTTATACCAGTGCAGCCGGAGGAGCTGGACCTGGCAGCGTCGGCTGACCTGATCCAGCCGGAGAAGATCGGTGGCCTCGAAATCCGCCGGTTCGCGTTCCAACTCAGCCGCGCGAGTGATCTCATGGGCCTGGTGCCAACCCATGCCGACCTTAAGCTGGTCGTACATTTGGGCGTAGGGGAGTGGGGCGGTGTATTCAGTGCCCCATCCGATGCCTGCGGATGCGAGCCACAGGAGGGCGGCGAGCGCAATACGCGGGATACCCCATTTCATTGTCGCGCTCCACAGAAACGGAAACGGCACCCGCACCCGTCATGTGACGACCTTCGTCCCCGGGATACGATGGTCGAGGAACAAGGGAGGGAGCGGCACGCTGCAAGGGCCTCGTGCATCGGATCAGTACGTCAGGGGGCCACTAGGAGGTGGCGATGATAGCATGGGCACTGGCTGCTGCAACCCTGCAGTTCGGAGCCGGCGGTCGATCTGCTCAAAAATGAGGGATGGCCACCACACGGTCCAAGTCCACACCCCTGTCACATCGCCTTGTGTGAGGACCTCCACCTGAGACCGTCCGCCCCCCAGGTCCCGGACTGCTACGTAGACGATCTCCCCCAGGCTCTGCTCCTTGTAGGCACTGGTAACGTAGGTGGGGATTGGATTCGAATGGGTCGGCACCACGTCGGTAGGAAAGAAGTTGAGGTCTCGGAGTGCCAGGTTGACGGCAACGAGGGTTTCCTTGGCAGGGCGCGGGTAGACTTTGATCGCTCGGTCCTCGCCATGAAACCAAGCGCAGCCGGTCATGGTGAAAAAGATCAACGGGATGAGGAGTTGTCGCCGACTCACCGGACCTCCTTCAGAACCACGGCGATCTCACCCTGGATCTGCTCGGAGGCGGGACGGTCGCCAAACGTCCCGATACGGATCCGCACCGAGGTCGTCTCTTTTGTGACCGGTAAGACGCTTACGGCAACCGACGTCCCGTCCGACTTGGTCCCGATTGCCTTGGCGCTGATCTGGTCTTTCGCCGTTTCCGAGACGGTGATATTCAAGGTCCGTAATGCGCTCAGAGTGGCCTCCCAGACCTTGTCATAGGGAGCCGCGTGGACCTGCTCCTGCTCACCTTTGGCGTAGGCAACCCCGGCCCCACCTCCGGCCACGCCCCCACCGATGAGGATCAGCGGGCACCCTTGAAGCGCTCCCGCCAATACCAGGAAGAGGATCGCCTCAGCTCGCCGAAGCCACCTCGAACGCCTCATCGTGACTCCCCTTGCTCCTCTGCCTCGCCGCGCTTGGCCAGCCACCAAGCCAGCAGGATCGTCAGCCCCATCAGTCCTGGCGTGATGCCGTATGAGAGTGCAATGATCATGACCTGTCGCATGACGCTCTCCGCCTCGCCTTCACGGCCGACCTTCGCCGTCGGTCAGGAACACCTTGGCGTCCACAACCACGCACCCGTGATCATAGAGGATCACAGGATTCAAGTCCACCGCGTCGATCTGCGGCCGCGATGCGGCCAACGCGGAGAGGAGGAGGAGGGATCGGGTCAGGGTGTCGAGGTCTCGCGGCGGCTTTCCCCTGGCCCCCGTCAACACGGGAAATCCCTTGATCTCGTGGATCATCTCCCTGGCGTCATGTTCAGAGATCGGCACGAGGCGGAACGAGACGTCGCGATAGAGTTCCACGAAGATCCCACCAAGGCCGAACATCAGCGCCGGGCCGAACTGCGGGTCCCGCGTCAGTCCGAGGATCACCTCGACACCCGGCCTCGCCATCCGGCAGACGAGGACGCCGTCGATCCGTGCGTCCGGGCGGTGGCGCGCTGCCCCCTCCATGATACGGCGATAGGCCGCGCCGACCGCCGCCGCGTCGCGCAGGTCGAGCTGCACCCCGTCGGCCTCGCTCTTGTGGACGATCTCACGGCACACCAGCTTCACCGCGACTGGATAGCCGAGTTGGCCGGCCGCCGCAATCGCCCCTTCTGCCGAAGTGGCGGTCCGGTGCTCGATCACCGTCAGGCCGGCCTCTTTGACTATGGCCAGCGCTTCCGGCTCCAGCAGGTGCCGTCCAGGATGCTTGGCGAGGCCGATCTCGGCGGTCATGGGCGAGCCTTCTCGACGGGCCGGCCGAACCGGACGAGCTGAGCCAGCGCCCGCATCCCGCGCTCGGGGGTGGGGAACACGGGAACACCCCTGGCATGCAAGAGCCGTCCCTCCTCGCGCTCCACATCGGCTCCGCCGAGGTAGATGACCAGCTCAGGACGGTCGCGCTCGATCACTTCAGACGCCCCGACGATCGGATCGCCGAAGATAACCGCCGCGACATCGAACGCGCCCTTTGCCGCCGCAAGCACATCCTTATACAGCCGGGAATTCGCGTCGCCGGTCAGGTCCAGGGGGTTGTTCACGACGAAGTGCCTCGGAAGAGAGGCTCGAAGCTGCGAGGCGACGGCCTCCGGGAGCGGAGCCACGTCCAGCCCCTCGCCGGCGGCGACGTCGGCGGCCAGCACCCCGCAGCCGCCCGAACTGGTGACGATCAGGAGCCTCCGTCCCGGGGGCCGCCTCAGGTACGCCAGCGCCTTGGAGAAATCGTAGAGTTCGTGCAGCGTCTCGGCGCGGCAAATCCCGAATTGTCGGAAGGCGCCTTGGTAGACCTCGTCCCGGCCAGCGAGCGATTTCGTGTGCGATTCGGCCGCCTGACGGCCCTTCTCGGTTCGTCCCGGCTTCAGGACCACGATCGGCTTGCGCGCGCGGCGGGCTGCGGTCAGGAAGCGCGGACCGTTCTTGACCCCCTCGATGTAGAGGGCAATGGCCCGAGTCTGAGGGTCGCCGTCGAAGTGCTCGATGAGATCGGCTTCGTCCACGTCGGCGCGATTGCCCATGCTGACCAAGCCGGAGACGCCGATCCCCTCCTGGGCGGCCCAGTCCATCAGCGCGGCTGCGACCGTGCCGCTCTGGGATACGACGGCGATCGCGCCTCGCATCGTGATCAGCGGCCAGGAGGCACACAGGCCGTGGTACGGGTTGTTCACCCCCTGGCAGTTGGGGCCGACCATCCGCATCTTGTGCGTGCGGGCGACCTCGAGAGCCTGGCGCTGGAGCGCTTCGCCCTCCGGTCCCGACTCGCTGAAGCCCCCGCTGATCACGATGGCTCCCTTTACCCCCTTGGCGCCGCAATCAGCCAGTGTCGCCGGAACAGCGGTGGCCGGGACAATGATCACCGCCAGCTCCGGCGCTCCCTCCACCGCGCCAATCGACGGGTAGCAGGGCAGGTCAAGGATCGCCCTCGCCTTGGGGTTGACCGGGTAGATCGGCCCCTTGAAGCCAGCGTCCCTGATGTTCTTGAGGATCTGGAAGCCGAGCTTCTCCGGGCTGGTGGAGGCGCCGATCACCGCCACGCTTTTTGGCGTGAATATGGCCGAGAGATTGTCAGAGTCGGTCATCACTGTGCCTCACACGTCTAGAAGGCCATCCCCTTTTAGCACGGCCCCCATCGGGTGTCAAGCGTTGGAACGGGCAAGCGTTCAACATGGGGTCCAGGCGCTGTCTGGCCGGTGCCGCGCGCTTATAGCCGACTGGTCTCCGGCAGCTTAGCAAACACAGAGCATCCTCGATGCTCTACCCCGGCCTGGTGTCCTGCTGAACCTGCAGCAGATGATAGGCGGATGACTGGGAGGGGAAAAGCGAAAGGCAGGTCTAACGACCTGCCTTTTGATTAGCTGCTGATTGTTGGCGTGGGCGATTCGCAGACTAGTGCCGTTCCAACTTGATGCGCCGAATTTGAGCGGCGTCCCTTATAGCAATGGTCGCGACCGCGCGGAACGGCAGAATCGCCACAAATAGTTAGAACGGTACTATGCGGGAGCCGCTATGGCAGGGGAGTGAGCGGACCGCTGGGCATCGAGGCGGGCGCGCTCTCGAACGATTTCCTGAGGCAGGCCGAAGTTCACCTCCTCCTTAATCGGTTCGATCTCCTCAATGTCGGTTACGCCCAGCTCTTTGAAGTAGCTGACCACCCCCTGTACCAGGTGCTCAGGGGCCGAGGCTCCTGCCGTTACGCCGATGACGTGTGCCCCCTCAAGCCACTTTGGTTGGATCTCGCTGACGTCGTCGATCAGGTAGGCCTGGACCCCCACCCCTTGGGCGACCTCGATCAGCCGCTTGGAATTCGAGCTGTTTTGCGAGCCCAGTGCCAGGATGAGGTCAACGCGTGAGGCCAGCTCCTTCAGAGCGGTCTGCCGATTCTGTGTCGCATAACAGATATCTTCCTTGGGCGGGAAGGCCAGTCTGGGGAATTTCCGCTTGAGCGCGTCGATAATCCCTGTGGTCTCATCCACGCTGAGCGTGGTCTGCGTAATGACTCCCACCTTGGTGGGATCGGGAACGTCCAGTTCTTCCACCTGTTCTTCTGACCCGATCAAGGTGATCGCATCCGGCGCCTCGCCCATTGTCCCGATCACCTCATCGTGCCCCTCGTGACCCACAAGGATGATTGTGCGGCCTTCCGTGGCGAACTTGATCGCCTCGTTATGGACCTTTGTCACGAGAGGACAGGTGGCATCGATGACCTTCAGCCCCCTGGAATCCGCCTGCTCCCGCACCTCCGGTGACACCCCGTGGGCGCTAAAGATGGCGATCGCGCCGTCTGGAACCTCATCGAGGTCGTCCACGAAGATCGCGCCCTTCTGCCGGAGCTCTTCCACGACGTGGCGGTTGTGAACGATCTCCTTCCGGACATACACCGGCTCGTCGTACAGATCCAGGGCGATCTTCACCACATCGATGGCCCGATCAACCCCGGCGCAGAACCCTCTCGGCTTGGCCAGGATCAGCTTTTCGACCGTCATCAATCTCCCTTTCGGCGCTTCCGGCGCATTTATCTCACGCTGAGGCTGCTTAGGACTTGCAGGGCATCATACCAAGGCCTGACCGTGCTGTCAAACCTCGTTGACTGACAGACCGCGTCGATTTGAGTAACCGCTTGCCCTCCTGATCAGCTCGCCTTCTCCAGGGCCTTGATAATCTCGCGGCAGAAGGCTGGCAGATCCTTCGGCTCCCTCGACGTGATGAGGTTGCCGTCCACAACCACCTCCTGATCGACGTAGCGTGCTCCGGCGTTTACCAGGTCGTCTTTGATCGAGTGGAAGCCGGTGGCGGTCTTTCCCTTGAGCACCCCTGCCGAACAGAGCATCCAGCCGGCGTGACAGATGGCGGCCACAACCTTCCCGCTCTGGAAGGCATCCTTCACCAACTTGATCATCGCTCCCGAGCGCCGCATCAGGTCCGGCGCGTAGCCGCCAGGGATGATGACGGCGTCAAAGTCGCCTGCCTTGACCTCTTCGGCCGACACATCGGCGTTCACCGGATATCCCATCTTGCTTGTGTAGCTCTTCGCGCCGGTCCCCACTACTTTGACCTCGGCGCCTTCCTCCTTGAGCCGGTAGTAGGGGACCCACAGCTCCATTTCCTGGTACATATTCTCCGCCAGGATCGCAATTGTCTTCCCTTTGAGTCTCATCGAGTTGTCCTCCTCTCGCAAGTGCCTCGCCTGGTTGGCCTAGCTAACAGCCTTACCATAGTCCGCCTTGGGTTTGTCTGTCAAGGAAGAGGTGGCTAGGTGCGCCCACAGCGCAGGAATGAGCATTGACAGGTAGACGATCGGGCGATATAAGAGGCTAAAAGATCCCGTGGCCGTACAGAGGGGAGATCGATGCCGCTGAAGGCTGTGTTGTTCGATGCCGGGAACACGATTGTCCTGATCAATTATGCTGTTGTCGTCGAGGCCCTCGCCGCGGAGGGGTTAGAGTTTGAAGAGGCTCGGGTGCGGGAGGCCGAGTATCGGGCGAGGGTGCGGCTCGATCCGATACTGGCCAGGCGCAATTCCACTGAATCCCCGAACATCTTTCAGACCTACATGCGGTTTGTCTGCGAGGACTTGGGGGTGGAGTGGGGGGCAGCCGCAGAGCGCGCCTTTCGGCGGATCGCCGAGTACAACCGGCAGCATAACCTCTGGAACCAGCCGAATCCCCAGGCCCCCGCTGTGCTGGAGAGGTTACGGCGCCGCGGCCTGGAGGTCGGAATGATCTCCAACTCAGGTGGCACGATCGAGCAGATCATCACAATGCACGGATTAGCATCCTATTTCCGGTTCGTTTTGGACTCTCGGGTTGTCGGGGTGGAGAAGCCGGACCCGAGGATCTTTCAGATGGCGCTCGAACGCGCGAAGGTCAAACCCGCAGAGGCTGTGTATGTCGGCGACCTCTACTCCATTGATGTTGTGGGGTCGAAGGCAGCCGGCCTGGATGCCATTCTTCTCGATCCTGCCGGACTGTGGGGGCATGTTGACTGCGTCAAGGCACGGGACCTCTTAGAGGCGGCCAATCTCATCCTCCACCAGCTTTCGTAAACTGCCCCTTCGATCCTCGCCTTTCTTCAACGACACTCCCTAGCGCGCTTGTTCCTCTTCCTTGCAAGAAATGCGTTGAGGGGGGGATCCCCTCTAGTTGCGGGTCCTTCGGGCCATCCTTCCCCCCTCAGGGGAGAAGGCGGGGATGAGAGGTGGACGTTCTCATCGAAAGCGCGTGATCTCCTGAAGCGCTTGCCAGAGGGTAGCCGCGGCCCAGAGCAGAGGAGTCATCGTGTCCGTCCGGTGGCCAATCGACCGATCAGGCCCGACTTGAGTCGTCGGAGCTTCTCGGCCGGAATGGCCAAGAGCGCAAGCAGGTAGAAGGGGGCGTATTCCAGGAGACCAGCCCACAAGGGCATGTGCAGGTGGTCGTCAGTGTATTTGAGGTAGGAGAATGCGATCGCCCCAGACAGGTAGATCCAGCAGGCGCTTGGCCGGATCGCGAGGAAGGGGAGCACCCAGAGCAGATACCAGGGGTGAATGGTTTGGGCGAAGGTGACAAAGGCCCCGAACAGCAGGAGCACCTCTGCGACCGCAGCGTCGAGCCTTTTCTCTTCTGTTCTTGTTCCGCGGAGGCTCACGGCGATGAGGGCTAGGGCGAGGACCCCGTAAGCAACTTGCGAGGGGTGCGATGAAAGTGAGCCCAGGCCGTACGCCAACAGTGCGCCCGGTCCGGAGTTGAATCGTTCTTCAGGATCGGAGAGGTATTGCGGCAGGAACCCGAGCACCTTTCGGCCGGCTGCGACGTGCGGGACGTAGAGGAGTCCCACCACTGTTGCGGCGGCGAGCAGCACGCGAGGTCCATGCCGGCGGACCAGGGCTGGGATCAGGAGGGCAGGGTAGAGCTTGATTGCGGTCGCCGCCCCAAGCGAGACGCCGGCCCAGCCATCGCGCTGGCGCTCCCAGAAAAGGAGACACAGCAGCAGGAACGGCAGCATCAGCCCATCGAGATGTCCTGACCCGGCGAGCTCGAAGATCGCCAGCGGGTGCCAGGCATAGAGGATCGCGCGGTCGGTTGGGAGCTTCAGCATCCGGAGCAGCTTTATCAGCAGCAGGATGGTCAGGAGATCGAACGCTACGATGGTCCCTTTCAGAAACAGGAGACTGTCAGGCTTGGCCGCGTAGATGCCGCGGAAGAGCCACTGGGCGCCAGGTGGGTAGATGGTACGCGCCCACGGCCGGTTGATGCGGGGGTAAATCGCGTCGTCTCTCAGGTTGGTAAGCTCCGGCGCCTCGGGTGGATACACATATGGGCTGAGCCCGGCCGCCTGAACCCTGCCGTCCCATACATAGCGGTAAATATCGTCGGAAAGGACTGGCTGGGTCCAGAGCAAGAGGCCGCGGAACGCTATCGAAAACGCGAGCAGGACGTAGGTGCTTGAGAGGCCATCGGCGCGCTCACGGAAGGCGCACCAGCTCGCCGCCAGGTAGAGCGCGAACAGAGGGAAGAAGTGAGCGAGGAATCCGGGAACGATCCCTTTCCGAAGGGTGAAGAGCGGGAGGGCCAGCGGAATTCCTTTTGTCGCCAGGGCAAAGGACAGATAGAGAAATGATGAGACCAGGCCCAAACCGGTAAGGATCAGGGGCGTACTGAAGGACTGCGTTTGGCGTCGGGGATGGTCATCGAGGCGAGGGGCAGGTGGAGGTGGTCCCGTGGGCATTGCGCACTAGTCCCGTTCCAACCTTTTCCGACACACGAGGCAATGATGCTCAGCCGTCTGATTCGGACGCCGCATAGCTTGGTCACTCGTTTGGACGAGTTGGAACGGGACTAGACCAAAAAGGCCAGCGCCCTTCCAACAAGACTCTGTGGTGTGGTCCTTTCGAGCTGACGTGCGAAGAGCGCATCTATCCCGAGTCGCCGCCCAGCCCTGAAGCTGAGAAAGAGGAGGCTGTAGCCGATCAGCATGAAGTACGCAGACGGCCACTCGGCCGGATGCCGGATAAGTCCCGTGGTGATGTTCAACGCCATGAAGAACGCGGCCAACGCCCCAAGGCGGGTGAATGCCCCCAAGAGCATCGACATGGCGATGAAGAGCTCGGTAGCCAGGGTCATGTAGCCGAAGAAGATGAAGTTGGGGATGACCACATGTTCAACGAAATACTTATGGGGGGCTGCGGCCGAGTACTTAACCATTTCGTTCGTCCAGTACCATAGCCCATCGCCTGCTCGCATTCCGAAGTCCGGAAGCTTCTTCCAGGATGCCTCCTTAAACCACAGAAGACCGTAACCGATCCGCAGGAGGGCCAGCGTGAACCCCGCCAGCTTCTCTTCCCAAGCCTGTTTTCCAATGTAAGGGACAGTCATTTCAGTCTCTTTGTCCATGGAAGAAGAAGCGCCGGGTATGGGGAGCGGAAGCATGTCCGTTCGTCGCCAGATCGCGGCGTAGCCTGACGAGGTCATCGGGCGTGTCAACGTCGAACCAGGTGGGCAGTGTCGAAACCCGCAGCCGCTTCGCCGAGGCCCGCCGAAGCGTTTCCGTCAGGACGGCCGGGCCGCTCCACGGGATGTCATCGAACAGCGCCCGACATGGACGCCTGAGCCCGATGAGGTAATAGCCACCGTCCTCTGCCGGTCCCAGGACCAGCTCTGCGTTCTCGTCGGTGAGCCGGGTAATAGCATCCACCAGATAGGCCGTGGGCAGGGTCGGCGTGTCGCTGTCGATGAGGATGGCCGCGGGATGGCCTCTCTCCAGGAGGATGGCCGAGAGGCGGTGAAGCCGGTCTCCCAGGTCTGAACCGGCCTGCGGAATCAGGGTAAAGGTCCGCGGGGCCAGCGAGAGCATTGCCTCCCTTGCCTCGGCAGGAGTATACGCAAGGTACGGATCGACCTCGGAAAGTTGGCCCACCTGGAGGAGCTTATCCTGCAGCAGGCACCGGTACAGTTCGGCCGCTTCTTCCTGGCGCAAAGGAGGAACGAGGCGGGTCTTGACCTTGCCAGCCTCGGGCGCTTTGGCCATCACCGCGATGGCAGGTCGCTGCATCAAGCTCATCGCGCGCCCTCGCCCCTCAGCCGCCCCTTCTCCCCTCGGGGCAGAAGGAAGGGATGAGGGGACAAAGCGTATCGATTAACCAATACATCGTTCTGTCGCTAGATGCTCCACAAACTGCCACATCCTCGACACGGGTCAGGAGGCGTGTCGCTCTCGAAGGTGGTCCGGAACGTCTGATACCGCTCGCCGTTCCAGATCTCCGCGAGCGGTTCCTGGAGCGCGTTTCCGAGGATCGCACCCTTGTAATCCTTCGCCGTCCATGGGGAGATACAACAGGGCAGGACGTTGCCGTTGGCGGTGACGTAGCTGACTGTCCAGGGCCGCTGGCATCCCGCCCATGGTCGTGACCCGGCGACAGGGTCAAGGCTCTGCAGAGGCGCGCTGGCCCCAGAGGCGTGGAAGATGATGTCGTACTTCTGGCAGAGGCGCTCGGCCTCTTCAACCGCCTCCTTCACCGTGGCCTCAAGGCTCCCATAAAGTGATTGCTCCCGGACGGCGAGGCCGGTCTCGTAGAACACCAGCCGCTGCAGATAGACCTCCGCGACCCCGATCTTGTGGGCCAGACGGATGAGGTCCGGCAGCTCATGGATGTTCGCGCGGATTCCTGTGAACCAGAAGGACACCTTCGGGACCGAGCGCAGCAGATCGTGTTGCCGGGCGATCAGGCGGGAGACGTTGTCCACGATCCGGTGGAACTGGGGGACCCCCCGGATCTTGAGATAGGTCTCAGGCGTGGCCGCGTCGATCGAGACGCGGAACTCATCCGGGGCGGAGTGGAGCAGTTGCTCGATCTTTGCGTCTGTGAGACTGATTGCATCGCTGTTAAACGTAACCTCGACCCCCCGCCCTTTCAGGTAGTCGATCATGGCGAACAACTCTTTGTTGAGGAGCGGCTCGCCGATTCCGTGCAGGACCGCCCGCTTGAGCGTCGGGTGTTGCTCCACGATCCGAACCAGCCGCTCGAGGCTCAGATCTGCCGGCGGTTCCAACGTCGCGAAGGTCCGAATGCAGGTCTGGCACTTGGAGTCGCACCGGTTGGTCGTCTCCAGGTAGATGGTGGAGGGGAGCTTCTTCGCGATGGCCGGTCGAGGTTGTTGACTGCCTTTCGTCATCGCGCTGGCTCTTCCCTGTTCGCCGCGAAGATCGTGGTGCAGGCGCTCCCGGACTTGAGCAACGGCTTCCCGGCGGCCCGCCGAAAGGATAACCTCATCGGATCGTCTCGTATGATCGGACAGTATGGGTCGGGTTGATCGAGCCCGCCGGCCAGAATCCGTCGGCCGGCACACCCGCCGCCGCAGGCCGTCACGTACGCGCACCCGCCGCAGGCCTGGGGGACGACCTGGCATCGTTGAAACTCTTCGGTCTGGAAGACCGTCTCACGAAGCCTCGGCAGCTCGCTCAGCGGCAGGCCCTGGTGCGGCCAGTAGACGCAGGGGATGATCCGCCGTTCGGGCGTGACCCTGATGGTGCGGCGCCCGCACGCGCACCCCTCAGTGCTGTTCAGCCCAGAGAGGGCGCTGACCAGCGGCTCGGTGCAGGCGACGAGCCCGCAGGTTGCAAACAGCTCGCGGAACCCGTCCCAGAACTGCTCGTAGCTCATGGTGAAGCTCGATGACTGCACCGGCTGGTAGACATTGATCCGGAAGTTGGCCCCCACCTTGGATGCCAGCTTGGCGACCTCGGGCAAGCGTTTGTAGTTGGTGCGCATCATGACCGCGATAATCGTGACCTCGACCCCGAGGCGTTTCGCGCGGTGGAGGGAGTCCATCGCGAGATTCCATGCCCCATTGCCCCGAAACGCGTCCTGTTCCTGAGGTGTGGGGAAGTCGAACGAGAACTCGACCTCGCGCAGGCTCCTGAGCACAGCATCGGGAAGGCACCCGACCGAGTAGCCATTGGAGGTCAGGGTCGTCTTGATCCCTTGCGCAAGAAGGTGTTCAACGATCGGCACGAACTCGGGGTGCATGCCGTTCTCGCCGACCCCGAGGTTAGCGGAGCTGATCTCGAGGCTTTCGAGGACGGTGCGGACGTCGGTGAGCGTCAACCGATCCACTCGGTCGGTCGCCCGGTAGCAGTGGGCGCAGCTCAGGTTGCATTCGTTGGTCAGGCCTAGGCCCAATGCGTAGGCCATTCTCTTCTCCTCGTGGCGGTCCAAGTCTCGATGGTGATCTGAGTTGCTGGTGCCCCTTCTTGTATGTCTTCAGCCGATGGGTGTCAAGCGAAAATGCCCCTCAGGCGAGTGGAAGGAGGTCGAACAGGGGGGCCCCTGGCGTTGAAAGGCCCTCTCGTCAGAATCGATATGCCTTATTCTCTCTCGAAAAGTCCAGGGGCGTCAGCCCTACGTTGAGCTTCACGTCCGAATACGAATATCGTTCGAAGAGGACGTCATGTTCATCGTAAAAAGCCGCTCCGACCGGAAGCAGCATTTCTTTGTCGATGTGACAGACCATCCGGGATGTGTAGTAGGTTCGCCCTGATCGCGGGGTGAACTTGGCCTCTACAAGAATGGCGGCTCTTCCATGAAACGGCTCCTCCACCATTCGAATGATCTCCAACTCTCCATACTGCAGCGCCGTCTTGATGTCGCGCTGTAGCCCGTGGATCAGGCGGCCAACGCCAACCTCGGTGATCGGATGCCGGTTTCGCCTCATTGCCAGGGAGCCTTTGGGGTCAACAGAGAGCGTCAGGAATCCGAGGGGCCCAGCTTGATGATGGACGAGGAGCTTATTGCCATTATTTCCGTCCACGTAGAGCGCCTCGTTTTCTTTGTGTAGATCGTCGATCCATTTCATGTACACGTTGAGCGGCTTCTGGAACTTGAGGAGTATCGTCTCTTCTGGCAGCAGCGCTCCATTCACCCGCTCCTGCTTTTGGAAGATGGCGGTGTAGTCGGTGATCCGGGCGTAACTCACCTCCATTCGGGTCAGCAGGGAAAGGAGCGCCTCGCGCTGATCGGCAGCGGCGACGACCCGGATCGGAGGGAGCGCGCAGAGGAGGCCGAGCAGGACAATCTGCAGGATGAGGAAGTTGAGTGTTGCTGGTTTGAGCTGGCGCATGGCCAAACGATAACGGCAGCCATGCCATGCGTCAAGGGCTTTGAAGAGCATGGTGGGTTCGTCGGGCCTCTTTACGAGAATCTCAGGTGAATCGTGTGGTATCCCGAGGCGCCATCCGGCAGGACCTTGGTCACCTGGGCTGTCTGAATCTCGCCGGTCCCGTCTACCGCCCTGACTTTCACGACAAGCTTTCGTTCCTTCGGAGGCGAGGGAAGCGGCGCCCACGCAAGCCCCCAGAGGACCCAGGTGTACGGACCGAGCCCCTTTTTCAGGGTCGCTTTTCGCCAGGTAGCGCCGTCGTCGAGGCTTACCTCGACCTGACGGATGCCCCGGTCGCCGGCAAAGGCGATACCCCCCATATCTTCCCCACCTTTTGGGATCGACGCTCCATTGCCCGGGGTGTCGATCCTGGACATCGTCTTCACTTTGGCCTCATCTGACCAACCGCGGCTTTCCCAGTAGCCTTTATAATCCTTGTCGGTCAGCTCGATCTCGGTGATCCACTTCGGGTTCTTCATGCCGTAGTGTCCGGGATTGATAAGCCGGATCGGGAAGCCATGGTCGTCAGGAAGCGGGACCCCGTTCATCTCGATGGCAAGGAGCGTATCGGGGTGCATCGCCTTTACCAGGGGGATGGCAGTCGAGTAGCCATCGGCGGCGCGAAAGATGACCTTCTTGACCGTCGGCTTCACGCCGGCCTTCGCGAGGACCTCCTTCAATGGGACGCCTTTCCAGACGGCAGTACTGATCAGGTCGCCGCCGACCTCGTTGCTGATGCACTCGAGTGTGCCGTACTGCTCTTTCATGGGGAGCGCCTTGATCTCGTTGTAGGTCAATTTCGCTGGTCTGTCAACGAGGCCCTTCAGCTCCAGGCTCCATCGCGAGAGACTCACTTTGGGATCGAAAACGTTCTTGGAGATCTTGTAGAACTTGTCGTTGGGCGTCACGTCGGGCGGGAGGCCCTTGAGCCGCTGAAACAGGTCCTGCGCGAAGGCGCGACTTCGCGCCGTGAGCGTTTCCAGGACTTGGAAGAGACCGGAAAGCGCTCCACCCACCAGCAGGCCGGTCAGGAGCCGCTTCGAGAACGTCCGCCGGGACGAGTCGAGGGGGATGTCCGAGGGGTTTGCCGATTGAACGGCGTCGGCAGTCCTTCTTAGCAGCAGCGTCGTGACCAGGGCCAGCGCTACACCGTACACCCAGAAAAGAACCAGCAGGGAGGTGGAGGCGAGAAGCAGACCGCTTTCGAGGTCGGCTCCGAACAGGCCTCCCCCCAGCAGCGGTGAGCCGATCAGGCCGAAGAGCGCCCACAGCGCCGTCCCATAGACGAGACCCCCGAACCAGGTGGCCATAAGGCGTTGGCGCTGGCGAACCCAGGTGAAGACCGCCCCAGCGAGGGCACCGATCGCCACAAAGAAACCCACCATCCCCCAGAAGGCGAGATACTTCGCCTTCGGCCCGAACAGCCTGATGCCCAGCGAGAAGAGGTCCATTGGGATCAAGGCGAACATCCGCTCGGCCATCAGCTCCGGTATCAGCGGGGTTCCGAGGGCGAAGCGCCCGAGGAACATTAGTCCAGTCATGAAAAGAGCCCCGACGAACCCGCCAAGCGTCCCTATTATCACACGCTGTCGATTGGAGGCGTCCCGCTTCGCGTGCATTCCCTGGTCCCCTTTACGCCTTCCGGCTGAGAGGGGTCGGATTCATGTGCCGGCTGCACCTCTCAGTCCTGAGATCATCAAGACTTGACTCTGCGAGAAGGCGGATGATCGTCTGTTCGGTAAGATCGTACGCGCCCTCGCCGACGTGAGAGTATCGGAGCACCCCCTTTTTGTCAATGAGGTGCAGGGTCGGCCAGTAGCGAGTGTTGTAGCTCTCCTATACCTTCACTTACCTTTGACGCCGGGGGCGCAAAAAGGATTCAAGGAATCAGGATCTTCCCCACGCTGCTTTCGAGCTTGCGTAGGCTGGCGGGCGGTTGTATCTTCATCGTGGACACTTGAGGCCGAACCATAGATAGCCGCTTGTGTGGGACCAATGTAAAGCATCAATCGATCCGGTAGACGTGATCGCAACACGTGTGTTCGGTTGTTGGTGTCGGCAGAAAACGTGGACATGCAGGAGGACTCTACGATGAACGAAGGGCGTATTTACTTGTGCGCCCCCGTGAATGCACTGGTAGAAGGAATCTATGAAGAAAATATTCCTTTCACCGAAGTCAAAAAGCACGGTGATTTTGGTCTAGGAACCTTTGATGATTTAGACGGGGAGATGGTCATGCTCGATGGGCGGATTTACCAAATCGCTTCGGATGGACGTGTAAGCGTGATTGACGAAAAAGCATTGACGCCCTTCGCCTGTGTGACCTTTTATCAACCTCAGAGCTATGATGCGATAGATCATGAACTACCATATGAGGCGTTTCAGGACTGGCTCGACAGTCTCATGCCTTCCCCGAATCTCTTCTATGCGCTCCGGATCGATGGCTTATTTGCGAAGGTCAAGACCCGCTCGATTCCGAAGCAAGCGAATTATCGTCCTATGGTTGATGTTGCGAAAGAACAACACGTCTTCGAGTTTCAGAATATCGAAGGCACGTTGGCTGGTTTTTTTACCCCGTCTTTCATGTCGTCGCTGAATGTACCAGGGTGGCATTTACATTTTCTGTCTGCGGATTTGCAGCATGGTGGACATCTTCTGGAATGTCGACCGTTGAAAGTGCGTGCGGGGGTGCAGTATCTTCACGTGCTTGAACTCTCTTTGCCAATGAGCGCAGATTATTTGACGTGGGATTTTCGCCGGGATGTCAAGCAAGACTTGAACAAAGTGGAAAAGTGAATAGTCGGGGACCATCAGCCGGAGACCTCAAGTCGCTGCACGGCTGACCAGCACACACCCAGCGACTTGGTCCCTGGGCGGCACGGTCGCGAGGTGACCCTCCCGCCGAGTTGGTGGCAGGCCACCGGGTCGTCACCCGGTCCGGCCAAATGGGTGATGGGCGACGATAGGCCAACGAGAAAGAGGATGAACATATGGCAACGTGGTTCTGGTATGCGATAGCGGCGGCTGTTCTTTACGGACTTCATCAGGTCTTCACAAAGCTCGCAGCCGATCGCATATCAGACGGCCTTGGTGGATTCGTAGTGGAGGCCACAGCCACCGTAACCATAGCCATCTATCTCGCGTTCCTCTGGATGACACACCCATGGACCCAAAAGGCCACCACGCCAGGAACATGGTATTCGATACTCACGGGGATTTGTGTGGGGGCAGGAACGGTGATGTTTTTCCTCCTCTTCCAAAAGGGCGGCCCACTCTCAGCGGTGCCCATGGTACTGGCGGGTGGGGCCGCGCTGATGGCAATCATCGGCCTCCTCCTTTTCAGAGAACCGGTGTCTTGGCCACGTCTCTTGGGCATTGCTTTGTCAATCATCGGCCTCTTTCTGCTGCGTATTTCACCAGCAAAATAAGAGAAAGAAAAATGCCCGAACGAGAGAATAGGGCTTACGTTGAAACCGCAACGGGTTCAACGAAGCTCATTCTTAGCGTTCCGCGCAGGTTTATGCGCGCGATACTAGTTCTCTCGCTCATCCTTGCGGTCGTGCCGGAAGGCGTGCGCGTTGCGTCAGCAGGTGGCAGCGCGGCGACGATTACACCGGCGGGCAGTGTCGCGATAGGAGGCGGAACCGTTATCCCGCCATTCCCGAAGCCTGGCAGGTGGACCGAGTTTGAGAGAAAGTCGTCCGATCGGCATGACACTCGCCAATTCAGATATATGGTCCCAGGCGAGCCTCCAGCCATCGAGCTGTATGTGACGACGGATAAACGTCATGAACCGCCGGATGGGGTCTTTGAGATCGGATTAGTGCAGGGATTTCTGTCCGGCTTTGCTTCCAAGGCTGGGCTCAGATTTGATGATCCAGTTTTTGAAGAGCGGTACATCGGCCCTGCCAGAGCGAAGCACACCCTGGTGAAGCTTTCGGATGACCGGCGAATACTCTGGGTGAATGCCTATATCTATCCTCGTACGCCGTCACTGACGTTTATAGCGATCAGAGCGAAAGACGGTACGCAAGGGGATATCGAGAGGTATCTTGCTGGAGTTGAACTGAAATGAGCCCGTACCTGCTATGCGTGCCTCGGCCAAGCGCCGACAGCGATCGGCACTCTGCCGAATGAAAGGAGTGTTATGCGCCGCTTCGTGCCTATCGCCGTGACGGTTCTCCTGCTTTCGTGGCCGGGTCTCTCCTTGCTCGCAGGGGGCAGCGCGGCAGGCCCCCGCGCCGGCAAGTACCGGATCATGACCTACGGGGCGACGTCGAGCCCACCACTCTTCCTCGGCTACTTCGTGCTGGCCGGGAACACTTATAAGGCGTACCTGCCAGGCGACAAGCTGTCGGGTGAGGGTCGCTGGCAATACGATCCAGGAACCCACACCGTCACGTGGAGTTCCGGTCCCTATGTGGGCGTGTGGGGTGGGGAGTTCACGGTTGAGCGCGAGGGCAAGACCCACAAGATTCGGCTGAAGAGGAACACCATTGCCACGAACAGTACCGAGTCTAACTGACCGATCGCGGGGAGCTTCTATTCCTCCACGAGGGCCGGCCCGAGAGTCCGATGCGGCGGACTCGCTACGCTCACCGCTGAACTCGAACCGTCGGGCCACGGTCACTGTCTTGGCCTTCAGGGTTTCGCCGGTGCTCGAGACGGCGAAGCGTGGAGAACGGCGCGGGTGATTTGGGAGGATGGCATGATTTTTCAATGATGACACCGGGCCGAATGCCTACGTCACACAATCATCGGAAGGATGGATTACATGGAATGGATAACGGACCCTCAAGCCTGGATAGCGTTTGTCACCCTCGTCGTGCTTGAGCTCGTCCTCGGCGTGGACAACGTCATCTTCATTTCTATTCTGGCCGGAAAACTCCCCGCCCATCAGCAACAAAGGGCGCGCACCACCGGCCTGGGGCTGGCGATCCTCTCACGCCTCCTGCTGCTTTTCTCGCTCTCCTGGATTATTGGTCTCACCGAACCGCTGTTCTCGGTGCGCACGTTTGAGGTATCTGGGCGCGACATTGTCCTGATCGCCGGCGGCCTTTTCCTGTTGGGCAAGAGCACGCATGAGATTCACCAAAAACTGGAGGGCATGGAAGGGCACATCTCCGCCCGCGTTGAGCCATCCTTTGCCAGCGTCATCGTGCAGGTGCTTCTGTTGGATGTCATCTTCTCACTCGACTCGGTAATCACCGCCGTGGGCATGGTTGATCAGCTGCCGATCATGGCGGCCGCCGTGGTGGTCGCGGCGCTCGGGATGATTGTGTCTGCCGGTCCCATTAGCAGTTTCGTTGACCGCCATCCCACTATCAAGATGCTGGCGTTGAGTTTTCTGCTGCTCATCGGCTTCACGCTGATCGTAGAAGGTCTTCACCATCATATTCCCAAAGGCTACACGTACTTCGCCATGGCATTCTCGGTCTTTGTGGAATTGCTCAACTTGCGGCTAAGAAAAGTTCGCCCCGCGCCTGTGAAACTACGTACGCCCTACGTCAGCGAAGCCCCATAAGGCTCCGCGACAGCGTCGGATTGAGTTTCTGAACGACGAAAGTCGATGCTGTTTATGGATACAGGCTGCCCTTTCGAGGGCTCGGGTTCGCCCAACAATCGGCTGCGTCGGACTCGTCGCAGGCGCCGAGCCGCTCAGCCGTGACGTTAGGACTTATAACCAGTAGAAGGTACATATGCCCGATATGCTAGTTCGTCTGTATGCGCTTCCCGACCAGAACACGATACTCAAGGAAGGGTATGTGGTAAGACGTGCTGCTGCGTACGAGAAGGCCGTCATCCTTCAATGGATCAGGCAACACTTTTCCACGCAATGGGCCAGCGAAGCGGATGTGGCCTTCTCCCGGCAGCCCATCTCGTGCTTTCTTGCTCTGTATGAGGAGAGGTTAGTGGGATTCGCGTGCTACGAAGCGACATGCCGCGGGTATTTTGGTCCCGGGGGCGTGTTGGAAGCGCATCGCGGGCAGGGCCTTGGAACGAGGTTGTTGCTCGAGTGCTTGCGGTCGATGAAAGAAATGGGGTATGCCTATGCCATCATTGGTGGCGTCGGTCCGAAGGAATTTTACGCTAAGACCGTTGGCGCTATTGAAATACCGGATTCAACACCTGGGATCTACACAGCTCCTCTAGAGCTCTGAGTTGGGAATCCGCGCAGTAATTCCCCCTCTCCCCTGTGTGGGGGAGAGGGCGCGGGTGAGGGGGAACCCTAGCTCACGGACCAACGCCGGAGAGAACATCGCGGTAGCGGGAGCGCGGCGATCAGGAAGAGGGGTCCACAATCCGGCAGAGAATGCCTTACCAGGCGTTGCAGCGGACGTGCTTGGCAGCGCGCCGCTGAACTTTTCTATTATGTGGCGTAGGAGCCCATTATGAAAGACACGCTCAAGCCTGGCATTGAATACGTACACAAGTTCCGTGTACCACAGAGTAAAACAGTGCCCGCCCTCTATCCAGAATCCGAGGAATTCGTGGCCATGCCCGAAGTCTTCGCAACCGGGTTCATGGTTGGACTCTTAGAGTGGGCATGTATTAAAGCCGTCAAGCCGCATTTAGACTGGCCATCGGAACAGACTGTTGGGACCCATATCGATGTCAGCCATCTCGCGGCGACACCTCCCGGCTTGGAAGTAACGGCGAACGTCAAGCTGGTTGAGGTTGACGGCCGGCGTTTAGTATTCGAGGTAGAGGCGCATGATGGGGTAGACCTCATATCTCGGGGAAAACATGAAAGGTTCATCATCAATAAAGAGAAATTTGATGCAAAGATGAAGCAAAAAGCATCTAGTGCTGGAATCTGGGGGCCGTAGGAGTTACCCTCAGCCACGTGAAGGAGGTGTGATGCAGATCAAGCTGACCGCCGTGTTTCAGAAGGTTCCCGAGGGGTACATCGGCTTCGTTGAGGAGCTGCCAGGCGCCAACACGCAAGGGGCGACTCTGGGGGAAGCGCGGGCCAATCTAAAGGAGGCCATCACCCTGGTGTTGGAGGCCAACCGCGTGCTGGCCGAGGAATTGTTGAAGGGCAAAGACGTCATTCGCGAGCCGCTAGCCATCTCGGCCGGATGAAGCGCCGCGACTTGATTCGCCACCTGGAAGCGCACGGCTGCGAATGGCTGCGGGAAGGTGGAAATCACACTGTCTACGTTAATCGGGCAGCCCAGAAGACATCGGCCGTCCCGCGACACCGCGAGATCAATGACCTCCTCGCTCGCAAGATTTGCCGTGATCTGCAAGTACCTGAGCCTGTCTAACAAGGCGATGGAGGCTGATGCTGGAAAAAGCGGCCGCTTAGCCACGGGGCGTTAGGCCGACCCTGGGCTCGCTCGAGCACTGGGGCTGCGGTATCAGGGGGACTTGTCATGCCTCTGCATAAAGATACATCCGTAGAGCACCAGCCGAAAACCGGCCAGCTCGACTCGGCGTCAAACGACTTGGTGCCGACGCGTGTTCGGGCGCTGGCGATAGGTGCACAGGCCGTGGGAGCATTAGCCGTGGGCGCATTGGCGATTGGTGCTCTGGCCATCGGTGCGCTCGCCATTGGTCGGCTCGTAATTGGCCGCTCCCGAATCCAACGGCTCGAGATCGACGAGCTCGTGGTCGGTCGCCTCCGCGTGAGCGACCTCCGCGTCACCGATACACTACAGACGCCGAGCACACCACCGACTGAGCAATAATCTACACCCACGCCTTGAATCCCCCCTACTCCACGAGAGGCGTGGCGCCTTAGACGGACCTATAGATGATGCCCGGCCGGGCAGGGCGCGCAGACGAGAGACATTATGCGACATGGCTAACGGGAAGATCGGGGGTCTTATACTGCCAGAAGACAAGACCTGGGATTTTATTCGGAACAAAAGATAATGCATAGTTAGGCACACGTCGCAACGGGACCCTGAATGACGCAACCAATACTGACCTCTGGCTACTCGATCTCCTTGCCCGTGTTTGCAGGTGTGGAGGTCGACGGTGGTGCCTTCAGGATCGAGGGCGAAGTCCAGGGGACTGCGTTCGCGCTCGGCGGCAACTACATGCTTACCGCTCGGCATGTAGCCAGCGGAATCCCGCGTAGCGGGAAGAATCAGATGGTTGTTGGACTCCAGGAGCCAGACGGCCATTTCAAGGCAGCTCGGGTTTCGAGCGTAGAAGAGCTCGATGCCGATCTCGCGCTGCTCGAGGTGGAATTTCTTGTACCTGGATCAGATGCGTGGTTTCACCGGTTCGGATGGCGGGAGGCGCCTATTGAGCCGTTCGAAGCCGTACGGACCGTTGGCTACGCCTACGGGATGCAGACGATTGGTGACCGAAAGTCAGTTGTAGTGCGCGGCTTCCAAGGGCACATTGTTTCGCGCCTCACGGAATTCAAGCCTGTCGGCTGGACCGGCAGCAGCTTCGCCGTGTACGAGCTTTCGTTCGTAGCGCCTCGCGGTCTTTCGGGGGCGCCGCTAATGAATAGCCAAGGCACTGCCACGGTACACGGTGTTGTCATTGGCAACAGTGAATCCAAGATGATGGTGTTCCGTTCGGAAGAACGAGTCAATGAGCCTGCGGGGGTTACCGCAGTGGAGCAGTATGAAGCGCTGACGCTCGGGGTGGCTGTTGTGGCAAGCGAGGTGTTATCTCAAGAGTCGAGAGTCCTCGGTTCCTCGATCAAACAACACCTGCAAGCTCACGGACTTCTTGCCTGATCTTGGTATCTCTTGCCGGTGCCTAACACGCACATGGAGCGGCGGAAGTACCTCCCCCAGTAAAGTGGACACCCAAACCTCACGATTGAGGGGGGTGTCCTATGGCAAGAGCGCGTGCGGTACTGGGATGTGAAGCTGTGGACACGTTCCGATATGTGTTTGCTCTCTTGCTTGTGTGCACGCTTCTTCCGCATTTGGTCTTTTTTATCCATTGACATTGTGCGATTTGGCTGCTATCAGGGTGCTGCTTGGCAGTATCGTGGTTCTTGTTACCTATCGAAGATGCCGCAAGACTGGACGCCGTAACACGAACGTTCTCTTCAGTGACACTCTGAACCCGCCAGGGTCGGGGAGGAGTCCTCATGGAATCTGAAGACACCTTCTACCTAGAGCAGACGTACGGTACGAACAAGCACCCATCCCGTGAACACTTGATCCAGTACGGGAGGGCCATCATGTTTATCGTTGGAGCTGATGGCACGATCAGCGATGCGGAGAGAACGTGCTGGATGGGCATCGCCAGGGCGATGGGTGTTGCTGATGACGTCCGCGAAGAGTGGCTCAAGTTCGACTGGCGCCACGGCCGGCTGGAAGACTGCATCCCTGGGCTTTCCACTGACCCGCAGAACCCGGGAGAGGTGACACTCGCATTCCTGTATGATGCCATTCGAGTGTCACGGGCGGATGGAGTGTATGCGGCAGCCGAGAAGGCAGCCGTCGCCAAGACCGCGAGGGCCCTGGGTATCCCCCAGTCATCGGTCAACGCGCTCGAGAATCTCGTCGAGTTGGAGCAGTCTGTCCGAACGCTGCGGTTGAGTCTCTTGCATCCAGCAGTCCCGCCGCTGCGGGTTGGCGAACAGCGACCCAGGTATCGGTGATCTGTTGGTTCAGTGGGAGCGGGGCAACTGATGGTCTCGTTGCCTTCTGATATTCCAGGCAACCCGTTCAGCGAGGAGGCACTATGCTGAACTTCGCTATCACCAACGTTCAGGAGGTTGAGCCCATCCTGTACGACTGGGGTGCGCTCAAGTGGCTTTGCAACAACGAGGCTACCCCGGGATGCGAGCAGAGCTTCGGACTCGTCCATATCCTCCCCGGCAGGACGAACCCGCTGCACTGGCACGCGGCGGCGGAGGAGCTCGTGCACATCCTGTCGGGCGAGTGCGATATCAAGTTCGATGACAAGTGGCATCGGCTCAGGCCGGGTCTCACACTGTACATCCCGCCGGGGGTGAAACACGAGCTCAAAAACAATGGTTGGGAGCCCGTCATTTACATCGCGTCCTTCTCGGCATCGATGCGGGGAACCATGTTCGAGGATCCAAACGCCGTGGGTGCTCGGCCCACGTCCGCGTCATCGCAGTACTGAACTCGAAATCTGCCGTTTTCCTCCCTCTCCGCGGCACGCCGCAGGTGGCGCAGGTTCCCCAACACCGCGAAGTCCGCACACCGCAAGCTATAGTGTCACCGCTGGACGAAATACACGCGTGCCTCAGTCAGTGCCACTGGGCTCCATGAGGACGTTATGAGCGATTCCTTTGATCTCGTCGTGATCGGTTCTGGTCCAGCCGGGGAGAAGGGAGCAGCGCAAGCGGCCTACTACAACAAGACGGTCGCCATCGTCGAGCAAGCGCCGACGCCCGGCGGCATTGCCGTGAGCAGCGCGGGCATACCCACCAAGACCCTCCGCGAGACGGTCCTCTATATGAGTGGGTTTCGCAAGCGTGAGGTCTACGGGCTGAGTCTCAAGCTCGATCCACAGATCGCCCTCGAGCACTTGATGACGCGCAAGTCCGAGGTCGTGGCGTTGATGACCAAGGCGGTAGAGCGCAACCTCACCAGGCACGGCATTAAGATGATCCAGGGGAGGGCCAGGCTGGGCCCTAACCGGACGGTCCATGTCTCGTTGATCGACGGGAAGGAACAGACGCTGGAAGCCAAGGTTCTCCTCCTCGCCACAGGTTCACACCCCATCCTCCCAGCAGAGGTTCCGTTCGACGATCCTGATGTTCACGACCCGGTGGGGATTCTCCAGCTTGACCGCATCCCTGGCAGTCTCCTGGTGGTGGGGGCGGGGTCGGTGGGATGCGAGTATGCTTCCATCTTTACCGCTCTGGGCGTGAAAGTGACGCTGGTCGATGCCACCACGCGGCTGCTCCCGTCCCTCGACACGGAGATCTCGCAACTGCAGGCGGAGGTTTTCAACGGCATGGGGATGCGGCTCATGCTCGGCTCACCGTTCACCAGCGTCCAGCGGGTAGAGGGTAAACTCGAGGTGCGCTTCGCCGACGGGAACGTGCTTTTTCCCGAGACGGTGCTCTTCGCGACCGGCAGGGCGGGAAACACCGAGGGGTTGGGGCTCGAGGAGGCGGGAGTCGCAGTCAACGAAAAGGGGGACATCGTAGTCGATGACAGGTTGGAAACGACTGCACCGGGCATCTATGCCGCAGGGGACGTCATCGGCCCACCTCGTCTCGCCTCGGTATCCATGGAACAGGCTCGCGTCGCCGTCTGCCATGCCTTCGGGATACAGTTCAAGGACAAAGTCGATACCCTGGCTCCCCATTGTATATACTCCATACCCGAGGTTGCGATGGTCGGAATGACCGAGGAGCAGGCGAAAGCGGCGGGGGTCGAGTACGAAATCGGCAGGGGACTGTTTTCTTCAAACACCCAGGCGAGAATCTCTGGCTTCCAGGAGGGGATGATCAAGTTGGTGTTTCGACGTGCCGACCGAGTTCTGCTTGGGGTGCATATCCTGGGCGAAATGGCGTGCGAGCTCATCCACTTGGGTCAACTCGTTCTGCACAAAGGGGACCCGATCGATTACTTCATCCATGCGACATTCGCCGTCCCCACCCGGAGTGAGGCGTACAAGTATGCGGCGTACGACGGGTTGATGCGGTTGGATCGACGAGCGGGGGGGATGCCCAAGCTCTCCTGATGATTGTGCGCCGGCGAGCCGGCCCGATCGAGATCTTCACCGCCAAGAGGGTAGGGATGATGTTGGGAGAGGATACCGCAGGTGCGAAGACCCCCTCACCCGCGCCCTCTCCCCCTCCGTAGGGGAGAGGGAAAATATTATTGTGCGGGTTTCCGATTTCCGCCGCACGCAGGGGCGAGGGGACAGGATCGCTGGAACTCTTAACTCAGGATACTAGGCGCTCAAGCTCTACAACCTGAGCGCAAAGTGGGCGGCGCCGATCAGTGGCGCACGGGGGTTCAGCGCGACCTTTACCTCAATGGACCGCATCAGATCGGAGAGGCGCCCCTTGTCGGTGAAGGCGTGAATAAAGGCGCCATCCTGGAGGCGGGGAAGGATCTTCGGTGCGATCCCTCCTCCGACATACACGCCACCGACTGCGAGGGTCTTCAAAGCCAGGTTCCCGGCCTCGGCCCCATAGACAGAGCTGAAAAGGTCGAGCGCTCGTGTACACAGTGGGTGCTCTCCTGCCAGCCCGATCTGGGAGATCACCGCGCTGGGGTCGCCTTGCACGATCCGTTGGCGCAGCCACTCCGGCTCGGTGGCATCGCCGCTGTCCCGCAAGAAACGATAGATGTTGAAAAGCCCCGGCCCCGAAAGCAGCCGCTCGCAGCTCACGTGGCCAAACTCCTTTCGCAGGTAGTTGAGCAAATTCACCTCAAGATCGGTGTGTGGGGCGAAGTCGGCGTGCCCTCCCTCGGAGGCGATCGGGTGGTGACGAGCCCCGTCCCAGTAGAGTATCGCCTGACCGAGACCGGTGCCGGCTGCGATGACGGCGATGTTCCCTTGACGCGTGAGGCCGGGCTGGAGCACACACACGTCTGTTGGATCGAGGTGGAGCATCCCGTAGGCCGCCGCCTCAAGATCGTTCAGAAGTTTGGCCCGCGGGACCTGGAGGGCTTTCTCCAGGGTCGGCTCGTCCAACTCCCAGGGAAGGTTCGTCGTCTTGCTCTTGCCTTCTACCACCGGTCCGGCCACACCGAAGCAGGCTGAGCGGAGCGCCGGGCGGGACCCGCCGCCCAGGAACCGGTCGAGGATCGCCTCGAGCGTCGCGTAGCTCTTGCTGGGAAATGTCTCCTCGCGGACGGCTTGCAGGCGGCCGCCCGCCTGCTCGAAGAGGCCGATGACGGTCTTCGTCCCCCCGATGTCGCCCGCAAGGATCATGGGAACTGCTCCGGAGGCATCTGGACCATCGAGCTACTCCGCGCGCGCTGTGAGCATGCTGGCGGCGGCCCGGTCCACCAGCCACACCAGACGGCCCGAGGCCGGCTGGATGAGCTGGGCCGGTAGCCGGTCCGGATCGGCCGGTCCTTCCAGGATCGCCTGAAGGGCCGAGGCCTTCTCGGCCCCCGCAACGAGGAAGAGGACCGTCGCGGCCCGGTTGAGGATCGGGGCGGTGAGCGTTACGCGGTCGGTCTTCAGTGTCGGGACATGATTACGTACCACCCATCGATTGGTTACCCGGACAGCATCAGTGTGCGGGAAGAGGGAGGCGGTGTGCCCGTCGGGCCCTAAGCCCAAGAGGATAAGGTCCAACGAAGGCGGGTCCCCTGTTGGCCGCACCGCGAAGCTCCTCGCGATCTCGGCCTCGTACTCGCGGGCGGCGACATCGAGATCCTGGCGTTCGGCCTCGATACGATGCACGCGGTCGGCCGGGATCGGGACTCGGTCGAGGAGCGAGGCCTTGGCCATCCCGAAGTTGGACTCCGGATCTCCTGGCGGCACCGCTCGCTCATCGCCCCAGAAGACGTGGGTCTGTTGCCACGGGAGGCGAGTGGAGTATGGATCGGCGGCCAGGAGCGAGTAGAGAAGCTTCGGGGTCGAGCCGCCGGATAGGGCGATGGTGAAGCGGCCGGCGCGCGCAAGGGCCTCCTGCGCGATCCGGGCGCATCGCTCCGCGGCTTCTTTCGCGAGCGCAGTCTGATCGGCTACGACGAGGAGGCGATAGGCACGGCTTTTCCCGTCCCCGGTCTTCCCTCCCCTCTCCTCGGGTGGGGGAGAGGGCGAGGGTGAGGGGGTGGCTTTTCGGATGACCATCACGGATTGACCCACTCCCGACCGTCGGCCTGGATGAAGCGGTCAGACTCTTGTGGGCCCCAGCTCCCAGCCGGGTAGTAGGCGAGGCCGCTGCGGTCGGCGGCCGCCCACGTCTCCAGCACTGGTGTCACCAGAGCCCACGCGGCTTCCACCTCGTCGCGGCGAATGAACAGCGTCGAGTCGCCCAGCATGCAGTCCAGGAGCAGCCGCTCATACGCCTCAGCCGGCTCAACGCCGAAGGTGTCCTTGTAGGCGAAACCCAGCCTGGCCGGGACCAGGCTGATCCGCGGCCCTGGTGGCTTCAGCCC
>Ga0210377_10000319_pt1 | contig 45007 bp, 54 predicted proteins | sample PLM4_65_b1redo_FD_155480 | JGI IMG/M metagenome (GOLD analysis project Ga0210377, IMG submission 155480) | Groundwater sediment microbial communities from an aquifer in East River, Colorado, USA - PLM4_65_b1 redo | ecosystem: Environmental > Terrestrial > Soil > Riparian zone | place: USA: East...
TCATATGAATATCCTTTAAAAATTCTCGATCTACGGTAAAAGCATCTTTGCAGATTAATTCTGTAGAATTTAATTTGTACAATTTTCTACCAAAGTTCACATAAGGTTTGTGGAATTCCACCCCACAAACTTTTGAAAAAAGTCCGGTTTTTTTCATTATGTGAACAATTCTTCCACTTCCTGCTCCTACGTCTAAAAATCCAAGATTTTTTCTTCCTGGAAACTCTACCTTAAGGGCTTGTAAAACTTCCCATAAGGAATTTGCATGGCGAAAGGGAATATAATTCCATACATCTCTTTTGTTATGATCAATAGATAAAAAAGAGTCATATAAATTACTCTCAAGGTTGTTAGTTTTGTTCACCAACTTAAAAAAAGTTTCTTTTGTTATCACAGTGTTTTCTCCAACTTCCTAGAGGAACAATCCTCCAAAAAGATAAAAAATTCCAATAACAGAAAAAAGTATGGCAATTATTACAACATTTCCAACAAAAAAATGTAAAATCCAGACAAGAATCTCTGGCATATTTTTTGTCCAACTTTTCGGAGTAGAATTTTCTCCAAAATCCTTAATTAATTTCTCCAAAAGATATAGTCCAAAAAGAATTACTGAAGCTATTATTCCATATAATATTCTAGAAAGAATTTCATACATATTTTCTCCTTTTTTGTGTTTATAAAAGACTCCCAATTTCTTGAGAATCTTTTATAAACACCCCCTAAAATTTTTCCCCCTATTTCTTTTCCTGACCTCCTCCTGCGTTACATTCCGAAGGTGTCCCATCCTTTCCTGCATTTTTGTTCTTACAGTCTTTGGAGGGAACGGCGGAGGGAGGAGTCGAAACTGTTTCTGTCGCCTCTGGTTGAGGAGTTTCCGTAAATTCTGTGGGGGGAGTTTGTGCCTGAGATTCCGTAGGGATAGTTCCCGTGACCATTTCAGTAGGCACAATCGAGGAAGTTTTCACCAGATGCTTGTAGGAAGTTTTGGTGGAAAGTTCTCCAGCATATAGAACACACTTCTGTTTCCACAATTCCTCAAGATGGCTTGCAACGGGCATCACACAGCTTTGTGTGTATTGTATCATGGAAGATTCGGGAGGAATCTTCGCTGTATAAGCCCAGGCAGGAAGGGTGAGATTTCCCATGACAACAGCCAGAACAACGAACAGAACAGTAATCCCCAAAATTGCTCCGTAAATATTCAGTTTTTTCATTTCAAAATCTCCTTTCAAATGTCTGTGAATTTTTTGTTCCAGAAAAATAGGTTAATTATCTTTGAAGAAACCTCCTTGGTTTAATAGCAAAGCTCTCGGAAACCAAAAATGTACTGAAAAGTTTCCCAAACCGTCCAGCCACATTCGTAAGTTTTTGGTGCGTTCAACAGTAGCAGGAAAATCAGGACAAATGCTACCAGAAGAATCGCCAGCAAAGCTGAAGACTGTCCTTTCTGCATATTTACTCTCCTTTCTTTTTATCTTCTTTGTCAAAAATTTCCTTCAGGGTATGGAGTTTTTTGATTTCTTCCTGAATTTTTGCCAAAATTTCAAATATGGAATTTCTCGTATCAATCATACGATTAATTATACGAGGTTCTTTGTCATTTTTTGTGTGCTTTCTTTTAAAAAAGCTCATGGAATCTCCTAAAACAGAATATTTCTTAGTTGAAAAAACAGCCAAATTCCAAATCCAAGCGCGAGAATAATTACCAGACAGTTAAGTTTGCACCCTATCAAGCGATTATACCAGCGAATTTTCCTAATAAATTTCTCTCTCTGATACAAGGACATTTTATTCTCCAGTTCTGGTAAGAATTTCCAGAATATCTTCCCTGTAAGTAATGTCCTCATAATCCTTATAATAGTATTCCAGGAGTTCTTCCAAAGTTTCCAATAAGCCAGATTCAAAATTTACTCTGACAGGAACTCTGTGGGGAAGATGATGGACTATTTCCACAAAACCTTCCACATCTTGATAATCACTTTCAGGGAGAAAAAGCTCTTTGGTTTCTTCGTTGTAACTTACTACGATGGATTTTCTCATAATAATCTCAATTCTTTTTTCAAGCCGGTTTAGGGACTAAATTATTCGAAGTTTTTCTGGAGTATTTTCATCTATAACTTTGTAAGATTCTCCGCAGTGACACTCAAAAATAAATTCCCAGCGAATAGTTTCAGAAGTATCACTCAAAGAAATCCAGTTATCTTCTTTAACCCGAACTTCTTCACGAAATTCAGAAAAATGATGAATAAGAATCTTCCCATGATTTTTGTGCTGATTAAGCCAATTCATTTCCTGCTGAAGATATTTCTCAGCCAATGCTTCCAGCTCTTTTTGTTGGGAAATATTTTCTTCCCACAGATCATCTAGAGACTTGTCATTCATTTCTGCACCAATTCCTTTGGACAATTGTCTGAATATAAGGTGGGAATTTCATCGGTAATTTCTTCAAAAATTGCCCAATAAAAATCAGCGGGAGTAAATCTCACATCAATTTCTCTGCTGAATCTTTCTGCTGCCATTTTCCTAACCTTCTTGACATCCTTTAGCATGGATTTCTCATCTGTTTGCAATGCCAAAAGATTTATTACAGGAATTTTGCAACACGGATGACCGGAGGTTACGAATATTTGTTGCATAATTTTTTACCTCATTTTTCTTGGTTTTTGACAACAAAAAACCTCCCGATTTGGGAGGCTAATTTATATGAATTTTTCTCTCACCGGAGTTCGTGTCTTTTTCCCTGGAAAATGTAGTAATATGCCGTACCAGTTTTTTCGAAAATTCCCACTGTAATCGGAAAACCTTCTATGGTGATTTCCAGGAAAGTTGCCATGTCTTTTGTGACCTTATTTATAGTAACAATATCCTCTGGAGATAGATGATTAATTTTTTCCATCCATTCTTCGAGAATTGGGCTGTCGATATTTTTGGGAGGTTTTACGGAACCTTCCCATGCATTTTTGAAGGTTGGTGCTGGGGAGTTTACATATGATTTTGTAGTAAAAAATTCCTGTAAACCCGCCGCATCGAAGTCATTATTCTTAAATCCTGAAACCTTACCGGGTAAAGCCTGTAATTTTTCTGTATTAACCCTACCTCTAAAAACATTCCCCTCAGAATCAATTACTATACTTTCCCCATGCTTTGTTTTTGTCAGAATAGACAGTAAATCCCACGTGGACATAATAAAGCGGGAAATTCTGGCTAAACCTCTGGATTCATTTCTAGATACTGCTTCCTGGATTTTCTGAAGCTTTAAAGCTGTGTCAATAGCTTTGGCTTTTTCTTCTGAATTTTGTATAGTTTTCATTTCTGACCTCTTTTTTACGGATTCCGTAGAATGAATTACTGCTGAAAATTCCAACTAAATTCTAATACTATTCTCAATTAACTTTCGGTGTCCCTTTAGGGAGTTTTCCAGAGATTTTCCCAGAAAATTTCCTGGAGGGAATCCCTCCAATGCTCCCAATGGGTACGCCTCGACACCCTAAGCTTAAGCGATAGACATTAAGACAATATGAGACAATCTTAACAACTATGCAAACACTCATCTAGACAGCCTTAAGCCTATTGTCTGACAACTTATACAGGTATAAAGAATTTTATACAGGGAAAATCTGGGAAAGTATGCTCCAAGGGAATCCATAGAATATTGTTAGAGCATATAATGAGAATAAAGGGAAAGTATAGGAATGTAAGAGAAGCAGGGAGAATAGGGGAATGTAAGAGAATCTTTTTTTTGTACTGCCAAACATATACAACGGACAAATTACCCATATGAGAATCCCCTATAAAAACTACAATAAAACTCGTCCGATTCGGCAATAAAACTCGTCCGATTCGGATTGCAATTTTATTTGATATGCTGTATTATGTAGTCATGGTTTGGCGTACGGGAAATGGATTTTTCCCCTCCCAAATCCCAGCCCATAGCACTACGGACAAATGATGTAACGGACATCACGCCCACGCCAACGCACCCGCCAAAATCCCGCAAGAATGGACCTGCCAAGTGAATAGTAGAAAATCTACAAAGGGTAGCAATCCCCATGATTGTTATATGTAACAGCCTGAAACAATAACAGGATGGTACTAAAGAAAGTGAGTAATCTAATGGCGAAATTTGCATTGACAATTAATGGCGAGAACGTGACCAAATCGCAGAAGACTCTCGAATTGTGGTCAAAACTTGTTGGTACACGCAATCCCGGCGCACAGACTCCGGTCATGGCTATTGAACATATCCTGACTGAGAATCCCGGTTACATTGAAACCGTCAAAGCAACCTACAGCGGGAGCGACACCCTTGAAGTATGGGTGACAGAAGAGGGTAAAACCTCTCCTGAGTTTGTTGGCGGTAACACGTTCGCCGGATTTGTTGAGAGGATGCAAATTGCATCCCGTGCCAAATTCTGGATGGGAAATATCCCATCAGCAGAGAAAAAGGAAAGTAAATCGGCTGATAAGGGAGAACTCGAGGTATAACCTCTCCCACGTGAGCAAAATCCCCTCCCCGAAATATGGGAGGGGAATCACATCAAAACATCAGACAATTGAAATGAGGTATATCATGGCTAAATTACTGCTTTTCGTGTTGTTGGTTTTGGTAGTATACGGCGTGATCGTGTCAAAATTTGCAGAGGTGGTATTCGTCACGGCGAGGGGATTATTTTAGTCCAGAAAATCTCCAGAGAATCCCCCCATATCCCACGAATAAAATCCCGCCAGAATTTTTTGGCGGGATGCCCCTGTGTACCTCACAGACTCCTCTACTATATTCCCCAAAATTCCCCAAAATTCCCCAAAATTCCCCAAAGTCTCCATAAAATCCTCCTAAAAATGCCGTAAAGATGTCATAAAAACTCCATAAAAATGTTGTAAATATTCCAGCCTTGTCTTACCCCCCCCCCATAGGGTGAATAAATTCAGCTTTTGTTTTTCATTAATTGTCCAAAATCGGTTTTTATTTTAAAAAATAAATAGTTCCCCACGCTTATGAGGAACTATTGTAGTTAATGGTTATTTAATCTTTGTAAATGCGTTTGTCTTCCAAGCCGAACCATCAGAGAGTTCTATGGTAATATTATTTATTGGAGAAAGAGGTTCTTCTGATGGAGGTATTACTTCGTAGTTTCCCCTTAGGTTTCCACTATAACGAAGGGCAAACCAGTCTCCTGAAACCAACTGCATCCATTCCTCCACCCCGGGAACGATTACCTTTATATCCACTCCGGTAAATACGTCTCCCTTGTGAAGTATATACAATACAGGATTTGTAATATTATTTACGTAAGGGGCTTTTCTTACATTTACATCTTCTGACCATGTAATGGTTCCTCTATAAGTAGTAGTTGTAGGCATGGGTTCTCCTTGTTCTTCTGTCTCCAGTTTAAAATATTCTATAAATTCCAGCTCTGTGCCATTGAATTCGTTCAAATCCATTCCATCGCTTAATCCACCATAAAGTTTTCCATCGCCATTTTCGGTAAATTGCCAGAAAGTTTCTTTATCCCAAATGGTGGGAATCTTTATTAGTGCTTTGTTTTCCGTATACCAGGGAAGCCATAAGGGATAGTTTCCAAAATATGATGCCTCTCTAGGAAAATAAAGAGGATTAGGTCCAAAATCCTTCCAGTAATAGTATCCAGTATAAATTCCGAAGCTTCTTCCAGGCATGTATTGTTTGGAGTATTCCAGAAAGTCATACCAGTTTTTCCATCCAGAATATGCTCCATTGTAGGAATCTTCAAAATCAGTCCAACAGTAAAGAGGTGTGTGAAATCCATCAAGAACTTCAGACCAGTACCTGGCTTGGTTCTTTGGGCTTTCCCTGCTATCGAAGTACCAATATGAACCAATAGGTAGATGTACCTCTGCGGCTCCTTTCATGAATACTGGTGCTCTGGAATCCTTCCAATAACGCTGTCCAGCCCTTATAATGGTTCCTTTTGCTCCAGCCTCCTTCATTATCAGGAAGTTACACTCTTTTACATAAAAATCAAGGTCGGGTATTATTACTTTCATATTAGCCTCCAGAAGGGTCTTTCTTTCTGAGACGGCGATCTATCGTATCCAATAATTCCTGAGGAGGTTGCCAAAGAGGTTCCATGTTCATAGCACGAAGCTGTGTAAGAAGAATCTTTATTCCTTGAATAAGCTGATTGCTAATTGCAAGTACCCTATGATTTTCCCTTCTTAGTGCCTCTGTGGATTCTTTTAATTCTCTGCTTTCCAGAAGAAGCTCTTCGTATTTGCTTTCTGTCTCATTGTATTTCTTTTGAAGTTCTTCTTTCTGGGTTTCCACACTTTTTATTAACTGACTGGAAATTTCAATTAGTGCCTTTGTGGAATCAAGCAGCGTTTTAGATGTTGAAAATTGTGAAGAATAGTTTTCGTTTTGTACTCTCTCCTCCTCAGTTTGGGCTTTTTTTTCCTCGGTTTTTGGAGCTTTTCTGTTATTATAAGCCACCATTATTCCTGCGGCTGAAATGATTATTGCTTCTATAAGTCTTACCACTGTTTCATTGTCCATTAAATCTCCATGTTAGAATACGAAAAAGAAGTTACTTTCTGCTGTTTCCACTTCAATCTTATTCACCAGAATACAGGTGCTTCCCAGTGGTGTATACCCCGTTTTATTCACCGTTGCTGGTTCGTTGACGGCAGCTTTGCTGTAGTCTGTGACGTTGGTTACAGCAGACTTGTATCTGCACATATCCGACCCGGTCCCGCCGTTACAATTCCACGCCATGAGCAGGGCGGATGTTTTATTATAGGCAAATGTTGCCCAATCCGTCACTTCACTTGTATTGGCAGCAATAACTTTCGACCCACTTCCGGCAAACAACAATTGCACAGGAGTGGCAAGAAAATCGTAAGCATCTCCTGCGGCGGCGGCATGTTCCACATAGACACCGGATAAGGTGATTGCCTGTGTAGTTCCAGCCTGTAAAGTAAATCTAATTCTAGCTATAGAAGCAGAAGGAAGAGTAAGTGCCGCAACCGCAAATCCAATAACACGGGTATAACCATTTTGACCGTCTCCGTTTGTATCAAGTGTTTGGGTAAATATTGTATCTGCCATTATTGTTCACTTCCGGCTGCTAGACAAATCCACTTTGAACGGCTTGCTGACCACTCAAAGGCTACGTACAGCCACTTACTTAGTACAGTAGTTGTAGGAAGAGTTCCTGGACCGCTGGCAAAGCTTGCTCCCCACGTAATTGCTCTCGCTGTTCCATCGTCCAGAATTTCCATCTCTATCTTTTCTCCAGATGCAGGAGTGCCAGAGAGGTTGGTAGTCATTGAAGTGATGGCAGCATTTTGAGATGTAATGATAAATATATCCCCGTTGTCTGTATTCCATGTTGGAGCAGCATTTACAGTTACTGCCACAGGTCTTGGCTGCACTCTTTTGGCTGTAAGAGTCTGGGTATCAGACGTTCCAACCACAGTTCCTGATGGAGGAGTCTTGCCTGCCCAGGTATCTAGTTCAGTGTCCCAAGCCTGTACATTCGTACCTATTACCAATCCAAGTGTGGTTCTAATTGCAGCAGTAGATGCATCGTCCAGAATGGATAAGCCTCCAGCACCAGGAGTTACTCCCTGCAAAGTTTGTGCATTTACGAGGTCAGAATTATTGGAACTCCAGCTTACTCCTGCCGCAATTGCATTTTTGTAAACAAAGTATAGTGTTGCTGAAACATTTATTTTGATTATTATGTTATGTGTTACTGTATCATTGTTATGGACAGTAACAGTTCTTACAAGCCTTCTAGTAGATGCGGCGGGAGCAGCTACAATCGTAACTGGAGTAGTTCCATTCGATTGCGACTGTGTGCTTCCTTCTGTGAACGCAGCTCCTGAATCTGCCCAATTAGTTGTAATATCGACAGGATTGGTAGTATGGGCTTCCTCCAAAGAAAATTCTATAGATTTGCTAGTTGTATCCAGTATAAGTACTTCCATTCATTCTCCTTATAAACCAATCCAGGCTCTGGCAGGATTACCATCACCCGTGCTTGTAACTGTTATATCAAATTTATTGTTAACATCGTCATATGTTATAGTTAGTCCGGTCTGTGTTCCTGCTGCAAATGCTGCTGCAATGGCGTCCTGTGCTTTTTCATTTGTGAAAGCATCTGCAATGGCTGCATATCTGGCATCATATATTGCATCTAATCCTCCTCCAAACCCAGGACTTCCTGTAGTACCTCTTATTGTAACAACAGTATTTTCTATAGATTTTGGCAGCCAAAATCCAGTAGAGTCTGCAAAAATCATGTCGTTTGGATTTTCAGCCGAAGGAAAAGATATTCTTTTCCATATTGCGTACATGGGTGTATTATCAGTACATATGTATATCGTTCCGCTGGAAGGAATAATCCAAATATCTCCCTCTTTATATCCATCATTAAAATCATCATTCATTGTAGGAACGGCTTGAATAAAGAATAATCTAGGGAAGTCCATTTCACTGACTCCGCTATCTTTAAGTGTTCCTACTGCATCGTTGAAGGAAACAAAATTGTCCTCTACTGATGGATTAACTACGTTTCCTCCTGCTCCTCCAGAAATTACTACAGTTACAGAGTTGTCAAAATTGTCTATTACAACAGCCCCGGAGAAAATTATCTTTTCTACTCCGGCTACAGAGGGATTACCGTCAAACTCCTCTACTATTATTCCAGAACCAATTAAATCGTGTGTATGTGGAATTCCATTAATATTATAAAATTGACCACTAGGAATATTTGGAGCACCGTTCACATCCACATCAAAAAATTTTCCTGTGGCTACATCTATAATGTGAATAAAACCACCAGTAATTTCTCCAGTCCCTGTGCTATCCTGCCACATTTCCAACATTGGACTTACTATGTCACCAGTTCCAGATGTTTCTCTATATAAGAACAGTGTAGGATTATTTACCTGGTCATCTACTGTATATTGTTCTACATCAGCAGTAAAGGCATCGCCAATAGTTTGAACGTAAATACCGCCCGCAGCGTTGTTTGGATTTATGATTAGAAGTTGATTTATAAGAGGGCTATTAGTTGTATCCAATCTAAGATATTCAGCATCCAGACTGGACCATGCGGAACTTTTTCTTCCATAGGTAATTCCATCGTTAGGAGCTTCTGGAACTCCACCACCCCCACTTCCAGTCGCAGTTACTACAATCTGTATATCTCCACTTCCAAGGTCATTTACTACAAGAGCTATGCCTGAAAAATGAATGGTGTCTACATCAGCATAGGCTAGTAAGTTATTATCATCTATTACTGTGATTGAAGAACCACTTTCTACAAGGTCAAGTCTATATCTTATATGATTCAAGTTGTCCAACAAAGACATACCTGAGGCTGGAGTACTTAAACTAGCTAATTCATCCTCATCGTAAGAAACCCTTGTTTGAGGAAGCTGACCTATGAAGCCTCCAGGAGGAGCACCAAAACCTCCCGCAGGTCCAGAGACCCCACCAAGGTTCATGGGGGCTGTTTTCATATTCTTGCTGGATGATTCCAGCAAATCCAATATTACATGTTCTAGATTAGTAGTTCTCATAGATTCCTTTATACACGGTCATCCAGTCTTATGATTGTTGCTCTAGAATCAGGCAGACCGCTATAATAAATAAACGTCTCGGAGTCATTATCCTTTTGATAAAACATAGGAAAATCTCCACTGGTAGTTACAAAAATATATTGACCAGATGCAACATAGTTAGATGTCTCAAGCCTTCCTAGATTTCCACTAAGAGTAGTCTCCAAATCATATAGAATATCTACTCCAGACATAGTATCTACATCAAATGAATAAATATTTGTACCATTTAGGTACAAGGCTCTTTTTGAAAGACCAAGTTCGCCCGAACCTGGTAGATAGGTGTATCTATAGTCATACACATCCGTCAGTATTCCACTAAAGGTGGAAGGGAGCGTATGTTCTTCAACTGCCGAATCATTTATAAAATAACCTCTAAAGGATGATTCTACGGTTTGAACAGTTAGAAGAGGAGCAAAATTTGATATGTCTATTCTAATTGGAAAAGATGCCTCTTGTACTATGTTAAAATCGGTATTCTCTCTCTGAAGAACCAGAAATCTTACAGTATCTCCCAAAAGATTTCCAAGATCGAGGTAGGCAAAATTTATACTGGCTAGGTTATAAATGTCAGGTCTCAGTATAAACCAGTTTCCAACTATTGTACCCTTATTCAAACTACTTGTTGTAGTAAAGGCATTAGAAAAAAACTTGAGAGAGTTATAGAAATTTCCACTCTTTTCTGGAATAACCAGGCTATCTCCAGAGGATATTTCATATCCGTTCCAAAATGTGTATCCTGCAAATCCCGTCTCTCTTGTAGAGAAAGGTTTATCCAGATATATATCATTAGGTGCTGTGATTAGGTCTGTTACAGAGAGTGTGATTGGACTACATCTGTGCCATGTAGTATCGTCTGGATTGTAGGCAATATAGTCATTGGCATAATTTGAAAAGTTTGGATAGACATTTACTGATATAACGTGAAATGGCAAATCTGTGGCACTTACCACAAAGAGAGTTCCATCCGTATAGAAGCTGTTAGGTCCTGCATCCTTATCCATAGCCAAAAGAGAGTGTGATGTTGTAAGTTGTGCGGGACCTGAATTGGTAACTGAGCCGTCGAATCTGGAATCTGTTCCAGAATAAATCTGACCATATTGCAATACTGTTGAATTTCCCAGGAATATATACTCAAGTGTTGCATCACTTCCTGTACCTACTCTGGTAAACTCTTTAATAGACAATTCCAGCCACCCCAGAATTTTTACATTAGTCCCGTCCTGGAAAATTCCCATAACTGGGTTATTTGATGTTGAGGTCAAAAGTGTGTGACCAGGAATCAATGGAACAAAGTAATACTTTCCAGCCGTAAATTCTGGAGTAGTCAGTTCCAGCATGTGGTCTATGGATACTGACCCCGTATCTGTATTTATTTTTCTTAAGAAAACTTCAAAGTAGTCAGAGGATGTTCTGTAGCCCTGTCCATTTACTAAGTTAGTACCTCTCTCAACAAAATAATCCAAAAGATATATTGTATTTCCAATCAATACGGAGGAGTTTCTTCTAAAAGCTATTACATCTCCATGTATAGAAAAAGTGTCGCTGGATAAAGTTGTTGGTGATGTAAATGAGTTGGTATCGGCGTTCCATGAAACCCTTTCTATTATTAGAGTGTCATTGGTATTTGGATTGGAAGTTACTCTGTTATAGTAGACATCGTAAGTATTTGTACCGGAGTTTATAATTCCCAGGATATTATTACCTTGAATATCGGTATTTATAGCAGATGTGGTTGAAAAACCAGAAATGTCAAAACTTTGTGTAAATTCATTCCAGGTTTTTGTAACCTTTCTTCTTCTCACTCTCCAATCATATCCAACTGAAATGATTACGGAGTTGTCTCCTATTTGATTGTCTATACAATAGACACTATTATCATTCTCTACTCTCAAGCTTCCTGTCTGATAGTCAGCCAAAGCCACATAATCTGTATTCTCAGGCTGTCTTACTTGTGAATCGTCTCCAATCAGAAAGAACGGCTGATTCTGATGTTCTCCTAGGTTATAAAGACCGCCATCCGATTCCAGACTTCCACTTCCAATCAAGCCTATTGATACATAATCCTCGTGTCCATCATTTTCAAGGTCTAATACAAATACACTATAATTTCCAGAGACATGAATTGGATATGAATTATATACATCCATCCCAGATGCCAGATTATATTCCAGCATCCAGCCTCTTAGATTATCATCTATTCCTGACATTGCTAGAATTCCTGATTGAGTGGTTCCGAAATATCCTGAGAATGTCAGAAAGTAATCCCCCATATTTAATCCAGAATATGTGTCTGCTCCATAAAGAATTCTGTTGAACTCCTTATCTACAATTGTAGCTCTACCCATTATTCCAGAATATGTTGTCAAAACACCGGACTGTGAAAAACTGTCCAAAGATGCGATAGATGTTCTTGCCCAGGGTTCGTCGTCTGCCAATGTATAATACATACCGCCGCTTGCGGCTACCGAAGAAAATATTCCATTATTAATATGAAGGTCTGTAACAGCAAGGTCATCAAGTCCGTCAGAGAAATCATGCCATGTGTGCTCAAATCTCATATGTTTTCTCCAAACCCCGTCACCATATGTTCCCACATATACATAATCTCCGAAGTTAAAGAAACCAAATAACCTTGGGCATCTTTCGTCAAGAATGAGGTTGGTAATCAGTCCCAATTTGGACATGGAAACTCCAAACGTAGTTATCAATCCCTTGCCTGTGTATACTCTTGAATTTACTTTAACTACGTCACCAAGATATAGATTTCTTGCTCCATGTACAGATAAATGCTTTTCTATGGTTATTCTGGAAAATTCTTTTACCAACTGATTAGCAATGCCATAAGCAGAACTGTTGTTGGGAATATTGGAATTTGAGACCACCATAGTTCTTAGGTCTCTGGAATCATAGTTCCACTTGGTTCTTACCGATACATCAGCAAAAACTCTTTCCATTCTGAAAGGGTCAACATTCCCCCACACCAATGCCCTGTTTCTAAGCATTTTGTCGTCTTTGCGAACAGATATTTCCAATATATCGGTTCTAAGAAGGTTGGCATCTACGGGGGATATTTCCTTATTTAGACTTCCTATTATTGCCACCCCATTGCCATCAAAGAACATATACCATCCACTCATCTGAAGCAGCATCATTATCTGGTCATATGCCTGAGTAAGTCCCAGGGAAGTATAATTCGAGATTAATTGCCCTTGAGATGTAGTATCGAAGACATAGGAAACTCCAGCCTCGGTTAAGAACTTTTCAATCCAGTACCTTGTATAACTTGGATAATCTATTGTGTATTGGTCTGGAATAAAGTAATCCACCAGCCTTTTTGATTTATCCTGACAATCTAAAGTAATGGTTGTTTTTGGGTCTTGAGACTCTATGTTTGAAACATAATATCTATTTTTATAGTCCCCATTTTCGTAAATATCAATCGTATCCCAAGGTACAAAGCTTCTTCCTATTCTTCCTTCAATTTCAATGGTTAATATTCCAACCCCTGTACAAATCTTATGAGTTCGTTCATAAGAGATTACGTGAGTTGTTATTGTAGTTCCATTGTGCTTTACAGCGATATTCATCCTATTTCCTCAATTCAATGCTTAGTAAATATCCTGCCTTTGACCAATTGTGTTCCACAGCGTAAACATACCATTTTCCGCTTACTCCGATGTCTGGAACGGTCACAGTAGCTATGGTGCGTGGAACCACTCCAGTAGTACCTACCATAGTTAGATTTACTTTTTGTGTAAGTCTATTTAACAAATCCAGGTTATAATCAGCAGCCTGTTGTGCCATAGAGTTAGAATCTATTACTCCAGGTGCAGCCACCACGATTGTTCTATAAAAACCTGCTGGAAGGTATGGAGAGGTTGCAGAGGCTGTTTTATGTATGCCTGCTGAACCATATACAATTACCTTGTTTCTGATATTAGCATCAGAAATGCCATAAGACGCCTCGAGAATTTTTCCGTCTGCAACATCAAAAGTATAATCTGCTGGCTCCGCTCCTACCGGATATGGGCGTCTATTTATGAGATGTACTTCTCCATCATTATCTGCATAGAGGGTAAAGGCTATAATGTCCGATAGAAATTTACAATAGTCGTAGCATCCCGTAAGATTTACTTCCACTGGTGTACTAATGGCAAAGGTAAAGCTGGTACTTTCTGGAGTATAGTTAGTCAGTCCTGCAAGCTCTAGAAGGTCTCCTATTAGATTTTCTGCTAAAATATTTTGACGGGAAAACGGAGCATCTGGATTTTCGGAAGCAATAAAGAAATCTACGGCTCTGATAAGAACATTTGAAATCGTTATGGTGTAAAATCTTTCAGGTTCCTTGAATTCTATATTTTTTACATACCCCGTTATTGCTTTGAAATTATCTCCTACATATCCAATATATACAGTTACACTATTTCCAATATCCAGAGAAGTGTTAATAGCAGAAACTACCGCAGTAGATACTGGAGAAACATGGCTATCCGAGTAGGTTACTGAGATTATTCCTGTTGTACTGGTACAAGTAGCATAAAGAATTTCAGCCATTAGTTAGGATATAATTCCATGTCGAAGACATACATTGGAGAATCTTCCGCCAAGTCTGGTCTTAGAGTTTGACATATATTTCTTATTCTCTTGAAGGAGATTTTCTTTATCAAAAAATCTCCCATAGAGCCTTCTGGACTTACCAAGGCATAGTCCAGCCCTGTAGTAGCAAGAGTCATTAGAGCCGCTTTATCGGTATCTCCAACCACAATAGCATTTAAAGAGTGTACCTGAGACTCATATCCAAAGATTTGAATAACTGTAGGTCCACTCAATGGTTGCAATCTTGGAATTATCTGGCTTGCATCAGCATTAGCCTCTTGTACAAAAATTCTTATTCCATTTAGTGTCCACATTAGATTACATACCTCTTAGTAATTGTGCCTTGAGATGCTTCCAGTCTCAACAATTCTGATGCTAGGAATGGGCTTAGAACACTTGCTAATATTCTTCCATCAACTATCAACTGAGTGCTATTGTCAATCTTCATCTCAAGTCTTGTATTTATAGGTGCTGCTGTTGTAGCAGATTGTGTTATATTTCTAAAGCCTGTTCCTGCACTTCCGGTTTGTGAAGCAGCTCCCAATCCTTGACCTGCTCCTCCTCCAAACTGTAGAAGCTTCATTAGAAGGGTTGATTTAAGAGTTTCTAGGAAACTAGCTCCTCCTGTAGCTTTTGCAGGATTGATTCTATCAAAAGATTCTCTGGCAGCCTCGCTGTAGGCATTGCTTCCAACTCTGGTATCTTTATACCCAGGACCCGTACCACCAGCGTCCAGCCAAAGCTCCTTCTGAGTCATTTTCTTTGCTCCAGGACCAGTACCTCCCAAGTCTAAAAGAAGTTCCTTTTGCTTGGTCATCAACCCTTGATTTAGATTTGTTAGAGCCTGAGTATTCTGCTGAGTAGCCGATGTATTCTCCTGTGTACCGATGTCAGGAAGTCCTCCACCACCTCCGCCTCCCTGATTTCTGTAGTAGGCAGCCTGAAGAGGAACCCAGAAAGTAGCTCCTTCAGGTATGTTATACATACCATCAAGCTGTTTCTGATTCAAATCAACAAGCTTTTCCAAAGCCAGCTTAATAGCAAGATTATCTCCATGCAAAGTTCCTGTAACATAGTCATTGAAGATTACACCTATCTCTTCAGGATTCTGTTCATACTTCGGGAATTTTTGTGTCAGATAGCCGCTGAAGTAGTTAACCATATTCTGTAACTCTCCTGCACGGCTTCCAGGCAAATCTATCTGTTCAATACCATAAGGATTGGCTTTCTGTGAGGAAATCTTTCCCTCTTCCAGAAGCTTTTGCATAGCCTGTTGGAAGAATTGTGGGTCAATTCCTTCAACCGTTTCATAGAAGGCGTCTCCGCTATCCTTTATAATCTGTGCCCACTCGTCCCAGGAAGCTTGTAGCCCATCGTAAAGTTGGTCAGGTATCTTTAGAAAGCCTTTATAGAACTGTTCCTGTAGCTGGACAGCCTGTTTCTTTATTAAACCAAATTCATCAGATGTTAATGGTTTATTAATATCACCCTGTACATCTGGTATATTCAATCTGGAAATACCGGCTTGCTGGTATGTATCCGTAGCTAATGTTGCCGCCAAGTCTGTTCTTTCTGTCAGCATCTTCTGCAAATCTTCTCTAGAAAAGTCTCCTCCTTGGAATTGAAGAAGTTTCTCATTCTTTAGGGCTGGGTCATTTAGAAGGTTTATTAAAGTGGAAATTTCTCCGGTAATCGCAGTGAGTTCGTTTACTGATTCCTGAGAACCATATACAGTAATTTGCGAGAAGGCTTCAAACAAATCTGAGCTTGTTTTTATATCTTTATTTAATTTTTCAAATTCTTTTCCAAAAGCTGTGTAATATTGTAGAGTTTTAGTATCAACTCCGGTCAAAGATTTAATCTGCTGGGTATATTGTGTTCCTTTTAAATCCCCAGACAATCTTTCCTGAGAAATTTCCTTTCTCATTGTTTCGGCGATACTTTCTATGACTGGAGTAAACAATTGTTTGTTTTGACCCACTCTGTTTGTGAACTCAGTACTAATATCGGCATTGGGCTGAACAGCATTATACTCTGCCAAAGCAACATCGTACTGACCTCTTGCCTGTTCAGAAGCACGCAAGTATGCCGGTCTTTGAGCAGATGCTTCAATTCTGCTTCCTGTTGAAAAAGCTTTTAGAATATCGTCTTTAGTTATGCCGTAGGTTTTGAATACAGTCTCCATGCTGGTGCTAGAATCTGGACCGCTTCTTCCAGCGAGATACTTGTTTAGTTTCTCCTGGTCTCCGCTTTGTATTATGTCATTAAGATTTTCAACGTCTGTTGGAAGTTTCTTGGCACTAAAAGATGTGACAAATCTACCCAACTGTTCATTCCCATATCCTATTGATTTATACAAATCAATCTCAGCATCTTTTAGTTTAGCTTCCTTGTCCTTTGATGTATCAACCCCCCCACCCTCGGCTATTGTGGTTCCTTTTCCATAACCAAATATATCTGTCTTTCTGGCTATTGTAGCAGTAACAAAAGATTCTGCTATGGAAACACCAATGGCTGCTCCTATTACTGGACCTGCTCCAGTAAGTGAGCCTACAATACCACCAGCTAAACCTCCAATTATATCGGCAGTTGCTTTTGTTTTTCCAAACCTGTCGTCTTTGTTTGTAGCATTTTGCAAGGCAGGAATTGCTGCTAAAGCAATTCCTTGAAAGATTCCAGAAGAGAGATTTGTACCCAATAAGTTTGTAGATGCAAAATTACCCGCTCTTTGACCGAATGAAGGAACTCCTCTTGAGAGTCCTTGACTTGCTGCATCTAGTCTTGGTGCTAAGGCATCAGTTTGAAGTCCCTGTCCTATACCAGTAAGTCCAGCCTGAATAGATGGAATACCTCTACTTTTTAGTATAAGAGTTGTAGCAATAAATGCAGCCATAGCAGGAGTTGCCTTTCCCAATAAGGAAATCAATCCATCAAATGCTGTTACAAGAGCTGTTATACCGTTTACACTTCCCTTAATAAGTCCAAGGAAACCTCCTTCAGTTCCCATAGTCTGGGCTAGTTCCTGAAAAGCGTTTCCTAGTCTTTCAATAGATGTTTGTACTGTTTCCAACTGTTTTGCAAGAGCTGCCTCAGCGTCCCCACTCGCTCTTTCTGATTCTTGAGCAATAGAAAATACTCTATCAAAATTCTCTATAAATGTAGAATAGGCAGCCTGTCTACGAGTTCCACCACCCAAAGCTAAAGTAAGCTTTGAGAATTGTGAGTCTGATATAGTTCCCTGTTGTCTTAAGTTATAAATTTCCTGCATTACTTCCAAGAAAGGTCTAAGTTCTCCTGTGACAGTAGTAGCGGAAATACCAAGATTTTCCAATTCTTTTCTGGCATTTTCTGATTGAAAGCCCGAAACAATAGAACGAGCAATATTTGCAGTTTCTTTTCCACTTGAAATGCCAGTTTCAGATATGGCTGCAATTAGACCGTTAAGCTGGTCTACGCCAATTCCTGCGGCTTCAGCAGCATCTCCTACTACAGCAAAGCCTGTGGCTAATGTAGTAAGGTCTACGTTGGCTACCTTGGTCACTCTTACCCACTTATCCAGCAATTCTGTACCATTTCCCAAACCTCTTTCAGTCTGTCTAAGGGACGCTGAAAGGGTGTCAATAGCACTTGCCTGGTCTAGTGTGGAAAGTTTTGATAATGTTAAAGAGTCACTCAATAACGTTGTAGCAATACCAAATCTCTCTACCTCATTGGCTGTTCCACCTGCTGCTCTATAAGCTAGAGTAAAAGCGTCAATAACCCCGCTAACAGATTCTCCTGCTGCATTTGCCGCAGCAGCAGACGTATCAAAAATTTTTGATTGATCTATAAATGAGCTATTAACAGAAATTGATGCTTCTGCTAATCTTACCTCATTCTCTATCATGATTTGGGTAAGCTCTTGCAACTTTCTCATTGGTCCATAAACAGCAGCCAAGGCTATTGACCACTTGGTTAATTCACCAATATCTCTAATAACTCCTTGACCGAAACTTCTGAACTGATTTGAAATACCAGGAGTAGCTCTTCCAGCCTTATTTACAAAAGTATCAAATCTTCCTTGAACTCCTCCCTCATCATATTTTTGAAATTGTAACTGCTCTATTCCAGCAGTTCCCCGAGATTGTGCTTTTACAAGATTCTTTACGTCAAATCCGTGTGCTCTAGCCTGTTCAAGAGCTTGTGTGTATTTAGTTTCTACTTGAACTCTCTTTCTTAAAGAGTCTACTATTTGCTTTTCTGCTTCGATTCTTGCTGTTTGTTTATCCTGAATATCTGGAACTCCAGCAGATTTTCTGTATGCTGCACGAAGTCTAGTTTCTGCGGCTACTTCAGAACCACCAGAAGGATGTCCTCCAGGAATGGTAGTTACGGCAGCATTTTTTAACTTCAGATAGTTATTTGTTGCCGCAACCAGTTCCTGATTTAATCTTTCCGCCTGAATTCTCTGATTGGCTAGGGCTTTATTAAAGTTTTCAGACCCAGTCGCTGAAAAAATTTTCTGCATTTGGGTTATGGTAGAATTAGCAATATTCAGTTGGGAATTCAGTTGCTTTATTACTGCCAATAGCTTATTAAAATCTTGTTCTGCTGCCATATTTATCCTTCTATATCTTTTATAGAGAGCTTTAGTGAACCATCGTCACCTTTACTACTTAATACTTTGTTCAGCCACTCATCCATTTCTTCAGATGTGCCGTCCCAAATAATATCTTCTGGAGGTCTCTTCTCTTTAGGAAGTTCATTCAAATTATCAATCTGTTGCATCTTCCTAATCACGAAACTAATCGTATACGGGAGTTGAGATAAATCTTTCACCTTGGGGTCAAGGGGAATACTCAACGCTTTAGAGACATTCCACAGGGCTGCTATAGCGTTGCTTCCCGCAATTTTTTTAGTTCATCAGGTTTGATGTCTAGTTTATCATAGGCAGCCCTAAATTCGGATTTTACCTCTAGGCTCATATTATCAAATTCATCATAAGATGAAAAAAATCTTTTGTCTAGTGCGTAAGTATCGTCCTTGTAGCAGCCAAGATAAAGCTCCATATTGCGATAACTTTCCATAGCTCTTTGTTCACAAAGTTCATCTATTAATGCATTTGTATATCTTTTGTATAAGGACTCTTTGTCCTCATACTCCAAAAGTTTTAGAGCTTTATCCACTTCTTTTCTCATATGTTTTTCTACAGCATCTTTGAATTGAGTTGGAAAATCGTCCACTTCTTTTTGGTATTTCTCCATTTTTGAGAGAGAAGCGTTTGATTTTGGTGGTGTGGGTTTCTTCACCTTTATGCTCTTATAAGCATTATTTGTTATCTCCCTCATGGAATACGCTATAATAAGATTTCTCAAATCTTCTTCGCTTACCTCTTCTATGGATTTAACGAATACTATTCTTTCATCGCTGTTTAGATCAAGTAACTTTCTTCTCAGTTCTGCACTCTGTCTTACAGCAAAGACTCTTGCTCTGTTTGCATCTGCGTCTCCCAGAAGCCTCATGTACACTAGAGCCTCTGGTTTTCCATCCTCTCCTACTACTTCAAAAACTCTTCCCCAAACAAACAGCTTTGAAATATCCACATCGTTCTTTTCTATTTCCATTTCCTAATCCTTTCTCTCTATAAAGTTATACCTAATAGAAATTAGCTAATTTTTATATTTCCATTCAGAGCTGACTACATAATCAGCAATTGTTTTTCCATTTTCGTTCATTACATACACAGTTCCATCATGTATTTCTACACCCTCACCATCAGTATTCCAATAAATTAGAAAGTCTGAATCTGTGATAGATTCTGATGCTGGACACCTCATTAATGATTTTATTTCTTTCACTAATTCCTTACCATCTTTTTCAATATACCTCATAGTTAACATTTCTTCTTCTCCTTCTGCTTCTAGAAGGTATAACTTTAAATTAAAAGGAGCTACAATAGAACAGACTGTTTTTTCAAGTCCATACATCATAGCTCCTTTTATAATCCTTGTATAGCTATTTAAACTATATTTTAAATTTCTTAGACCATTGCACCAGAGAAGATGATACATTGAGCATCAATACTTCTCCAATTGAAGGTCTGTTGTGCGTTGTTATTTACGTTGCTTGTAAAACCGTCACTTGTGATTGAAATCGTAGGCACATAGACCGTCTTTAGGACTACAGGATTTGCTCCATCGTCACATGGGTCTACAAGCTCAATTTTCAAAGTCAGCGTTACATCAGTACATCCCTCACCGGGCTGCCATTCAATACCGCTACCAACAGTTCCCTCGGTTAGAAGAGAAACCAAATCGGTATCAGTATCCAAAACAGTAATTGTACCTTCTACGGTAGGAACCTGTCTCTGGTATCCCACAACATTTCTATTTCCAAGCTCTTTTACTGCCTGTACGTTTAAGTTACCATTAATGTTAACTGACTGAACTCTGCTGATGTCATTGGCGGAGATTTGGATTTTTACATCCTTGCCTCTGATAGCCGCTGGCATACTTGCGTCTGCTACATCACTCCAGTTGTTTCCTGCTGGGTCAGAGTGGTAAACAACCAATAACTGCGCTACTCTTGAGTCACCCGTAGTCAAAGTAGTACCAACAACTCGGTATTCGCCGGTAGCTGGTGCTCCAGAAACTTCTGTTAGATATTCTCCATCCAGTACCGCTGAAAGGGCATAATTGCCGTTCTTTAGTTGAATAGGTGTCTGTGTGAGTACAAATGAAGTCGTTCCTGTTACAAATTTATCAACAACAACATCATACTTCAGGTAACGTCTTTCTGAACCAATCGCTGTATAGTCTTCGGTTGAGTCTCCGTCTACCTGGTAATTGAATGTAAAATCTCTAACCTGTAAGCGTTTTCCGTGAATTGACTTCACATAGTCCGATACAGTAGTATCCTTTACAAACAAAATAGTGTCAATCTCACTAAGAGATGAAATGTCCACTCCGATTGCTGGATAAGCTGTGGCGTCCACTCCTGTCAATGCCGCAAAGATTTTAATTCCAACGTCAAATGCACTAAAAGTAACAGTAACGTTTGGAGTATCTTTTACGATACCTATATGTAATGGATTGCCTAGCTCATCCTTATCCTCGGAAGGAATTTCTGCCGTGAAGCTTACTCTCTGGATTCTTGACGCCTTGAATGTGTCCCTAGGTCCTACAACATGTAGCTGAAGTTCCTTTGATGGGACGGCAAGTCTTTCTGCCATTTATTTATCCTCCTACACTTTATCATTTTGTGTGATAAGAATTATTTGTCCTCTGTAGTAGAGTTTTTCATTGGATTGAATGGGTATGTCCAGGGGTTCGTAACTTTTAGAAATCACACTTAAGTGATTAATACTCGTTGGAGAAACGTCAGGAGGGAAGCCCTCGTTATAGTCATATACTGTAATACCATTGTCCGTTGAATCTAAAATTCTATAGGCAAAATCATCTCTTTGAGATATATTTATGCCAAAAATATCAATAAACCATCTTCTGGTTCTAAGACCAGAATCTCGATTTCCCATTTCAAATCGCTCTTCAATTAATTTACCATTTACCACAGAAATTGTGGGAACCTGTAAAATTGCTTTAGGAAACTCATTTACTATTAGAATTTGGGGAAAAGCTGAAAACAATTCTTTTACAAAAAAGTTTATACTTATATCCTCTAATCTATAAATTGTCATTAGTTCTGCCATTAGTATTCCATTAATCCTTCTAATCTTCTGACGGTAAGTCTTACTGGTCTTTTGCTAGATTTGGCGATGTTGATTGTTTTTGTTTCAAATTCTTCGCCAGCCCTATATTTTCTAGCCGCCTGTGCTAACTTCTTCTCATCAGAATATTTCTTTAACTTTCCAAGCTTATTGAATATTGCTCTATTTTGTGATGCTTCTACTTTCAAATTCTTTACTTCATTGGAAACCTCTTCTACAACTGTATGTACTTCGGAAATTTCTTTTTCATAGAACTGAAGTTCATCATACCATATAGCTGCCTCTTGAAAGTATTCAGCATTAAATTCTCTTTTTATACTTCTATCCGCATCCCCAACGAAATCTGTTGGTACACTAGGGTCAAGTGGATTGTACGACCCATCCGGTCTGTCAGAAGAAAGAGGAACTGTTCCGCTGTTCAGAAGCTGCCAGAAGGCTGCCTTTCTTCCAGATGCCGCCTTTCTTCCCAATATGGTTTTAGCATATAAAGCTTCATTTCCATATACTCTGGATAGCCACCACTCTGTAGCTTTTCCTCCGTAATCGTCTTCCTCATCTCCAATTTTTGATTTTAGAGTTTCTTCCCTGTATATTGTAATACCCCTTCCCCAATCAGAAAGCGTTCCAGCTTCTGATTCAAAAACTATACTTCCCGATAATCTTAAAGTTAATCCAGAACCTGCAAACTCATATTTATAAATGGAAAGTTCCTTGGCTACCTCATACAACAGTTCTCTATATGCTCTATTGTCAAACTCCTTGTTTGTTCCGATTGCCAAATCTATAGCCTCTATTAGCTTATCAGGAAACAACTTCTTCTGTCTGTTATATATCAGTTTGGCTTCTCTAGTTAGAGCCTTAGCCTCACGCTTTCTTACTAATCTTCTTTTTGCGTTGGTTATTTCACGCTTAAGGTCTTTATAAGCCTCCAAAGCCGGAACAATCTCGTTTTCTGTAGCTATTGTTGACCTGGAAAGTTCCCTGACTTTATTGAGAGCTTCTTCAAACATTTTATTTTATAAGGAATTCAATATTTCCGAAAGTAGTTCTTACAAATGAGCGGGTAAGATTGTTCAATTCATCAAGGATAAACTTTCTGATTTCCTGGTATTCTTCGGGGTCTTCTATTACCTTTTCCAGCTTTTGAAGAATTTTGGCTTGTGCCACCTTGTTTTTTGAACTTATTTTTTTTACTAAATCTATAACATCTACTTCTTGAAAGATTCCTTCTCCTTGAGTTGTGGTTTTTTCATCCATCGCTTCTCCTTTATCATAGCCTTTCTTTCTCTTTTAGTACCACTATTATTCGATTTACGACTGGAATTCCTCTTAATACGATTCTTGAAACATCCATTTCCCGTTCATCTACAATAACAAACTTCGAGCTATGGATTATTTCCTCCCTTTCGTCCGTATGCATGACCTTTACTGTACAATCCCCATTATCTAACATACCTCCTGTTTCCCAAGCGCGGTTTTCCATTTTCCCCCACGTAACGTGCCCGGACATTGTAGCACCACTATATGTAGGTATCCAATATTCACCAGAACAAATTATACAGAAAGAATCTGTCGAAGTATTAGTAATTGGGTCTAGATTGCAAATAGGACAGGAAGTAATGGAATCCACTACATAGAAAGTGACTGGTCTTCCGTCCATGCCTATCATTTCTTCAATTAGCTCTCTTGTATTGTCTGGGAATGGTGGCAACATTACTTACATACCTCTTTAAAAATTTCCGCCCACCTCTTTGCTATTGATTGCCATTGATATTCTGGCTGCAAAAATTTGGCTAAAGTCTTCTTTGACAACTCTTCTCTTAATTCTTTATCCTGATACAGATGCTCAAGAGAGTCTGCAACTGCTTCTGGAGAAACCAATCTTCCAACTGTTTGAGAATGGTCAAAAGTAAAGTCCATAGATGTTTTTATAATCTCACCACAATCTTCAAACAACTCTCTACATGCACTATGGTCTGGAACAATTTGAGGTGCTCCTGTAATTCCATGTTCTGTACTGATAAGTCCCCACCCCTCTCCCATTCCAGTATTGATACCAACATCGCAGGCATTGTAAATCATATTGAGTTTCTCTTCTGAAACCCTCTGAATTCCCTGTACAAGACTGGTTAGAAGTAGTCTGTCATCTATTCCATATCTCACAGATATGTATGGAATGTCGATTGCAGCATCTCTTGCTCCACAATGCATATATAATTTAACTGTCTTTGGCTTGTTTTTGGCAAATAAAGCAAATCCTGCCATAGTAGTATCGAGTCTTTTTCTGGGCTGGTTTCTGTTGGCATTGAGAACAAAAAATAAATCTTCCGGCTTTCCCATCTTATAGGCAGCCTCTCCCAAAAGTGCTATTTTAGCCTGTGCTCTAGTTTCATAAGCCTTATAATAGGTTGAAAAATTCGTACCGTGAGGCATAATTTCTATGTCTCTATCGGGCAGGCACTCTCTTGCCACCTCTTTTCCAAACTTTGTATAAGTAAATATCTTTGTTACAATATCAAAATCTTTGTACCACGACTTGTTATGAAATCTTGAATCTACAGGGAAATAGACCACTATTTTTGGGAGGTCATTTTTTACATTTTTCTTGATGGCATCAAGGTAATAGCTTATTACCCATGCATCATTTATAAAGAATACCATATCAAATTTTGTGGAATTCAACATGTTGCAAAGCCTATCAATTCCGTAAACGTTTCCCTGTGCAGTAGATGCGGGATATACTGGAAATCCTAAATTGTGAGGGTCTCCTTTATAGTTTACTCCCAACCCTGTTATGTCAAACTCGTCTAAATTTGGTATTGTTATGTTATGTAGTACCGTTGAAAATCCAGTAGGAACCACTAAATCTCCTACTACTAAAATCCTTAACTTCCTGTTCTCCATTATGATAATGTTCCTTTCCCATACTCCTCTGCTCCAGGGATGGAATCTCTGTAGCCCGGATTTAATCTCTTTGTAGGTGGTTTAAGATACCACAGAAGCTCATTCCAAAGCCTTTCCAATGAGCTGTCCTTCAATCTTCCGCTTTCTATATTGGATACAGAAACTTCTGCATCCCTCCAGCTTCCCACACTCCATGACATATTTTCCAATGTACCAGATTGTGTTAGAATTTGAGCCATAATCAAAATAGGAGTTTGGTCCTGCTGTTGAATTACTGGAGGCTCATCTATTAAAAACGTGCTATCTGGATAACGAGTTACTACATAGGTAGTCTCATCTATAATATATCTTATTCTCCACCAACGTTGAAGAGACTTTAATGCAGTAACTAGAGAAACTCTCAACCATGAATCCAGATAGCGATAGGCTGCCGAATCCGTGTCACCGAGTCTAAGTCTTAGTTCTGGTAAAAGAAAATCTAAATCTGTTACTACATCTATTGGCATATTAGTCCTCTTCGTTTTCTATGGGGTTCTTGGAGGTTGTTTCTTGTGATTGAAGTTCTGAAATTCTAGATTCGATTAGTCTTGTAATCTTCTCTGACTTTTCCATCTCTTCTGCCAAACCTCTCATTCTAAATAGAACGGCTGTAGAATTAATTTTATTAACAGCACTTGATAGTGCAAGAAACTTTTTATTAATTATTGCTTTTAATTCATCGTCCGTTGATTGTTCAATGGGCTTTTCTACAGGTTCTGAAATTTCTTTTGCTACATATGGAATTAACATTCCAGTAGCAAAATGCTTTTTGTTCACTCTTAAGAAAAATGCATCCTCTCTGGCACTAAATACATTTACAATGCAGGTATCCTCTTTCCTTTTTGGGTCTCCTTGTAGAATTACGTCCACAGGTTTGTCAAGAAAATTGTCCCATAACTGTACAGCAACTTTTCCCAAGATCGTTTTAATATAAGATTTGAATGGCTTACCCTCATGTATTGCAGCAAACAATTCATTTCTTCCCAAAGTTGTATTTGAATCCATTTAAAAAATCCTTTCCTTGTCTCTATTTTTTATTTCCCTTAAAGGAAATACTCGATTCCGATTTACCGGATAGTGTTACAATTTGTTGAACTTTACCCCTCAAAAATACATAAAAAATCATAGTTCCTTTTAGAAAGACTTTGGAGGCATTTAGAAGAGTTTTTCCTCCCAATCTAACTATATCTGAAATACCCAAAGAGTTCGATATTGAACGAATAAATGTACCAATTCTTGAAACCGTATCTGTTATATTTACTATGGTTTCTATAAATACTATTATTCCTGTAAAGATTCCAAGACTGTCTGAAATTTCTATTAAATCTGAAATCTGTTTTAGTAGTGCTCTGGAAGAAGTATTTATATCAGAAATTCCAATAGTCTCAAAAAACTCTTTTCTAAGACCTCTAGCTGTCAGAACTTCATCTTGAGGTGTTTCAGTTGTCTGTATATTTCTAAAAAAATTACCTATTCTAGCTACAGTATCCAATATTCCTACCGCATCGAGTATAGTTACAAATACAATCCCAGACAATAAAGATGCAGAAACGGTATCTGAAATACCCAATGAATTTGCCACACTCTTATAAATTTGTCTCGCTGTATTTACAGAATCTGTAGCCCCCAACGTTGAGGAGATGCTTCTAGTAGCTGTCAAAATTCTAGAATCTATATCTGAGATGGTTTCACTATCTTGCACAGCTCTCGAAAAATAAACATTTTTTGTGCTATTATCAGTAATTCCAGATAAGTCTGCCAGATTTCTAACAAAAGATAAATTTCTGGAACTTACATCAGAAATGTCCTCATTATCGGTTACACCTCTAAAAAAAGAAATGGCTTTTGTAGCAATATCCGTTATTCCCAATGAGTCCTGTATAGATTTTATAATATTTCTTGATGTAGAAAGAGAATCTGTAATTCCTAGAGAATCTGTTATTATAGCAAATAACTCACTACCTCCTCCCTGCTTTATATAAGAAACCAGGTCTGTAATTCCTAGGGAATCTGCAACCAGTTTTACTATGCTTCTAATATTGCTTGCAACATCTGTAATTCCAACACCGTCTGCCAAAATCTTTACAAGTGCTCTTAGATTAGAAATGTTGTCTGTTATTACCACCGAATTTGTCAGGGTTTTAGATAAATTTCTAAGCTTGGAAACACTGTCTGTTATTCCCAAATTATCTGAAAAAGCTTTGAAAATTCCCTTCGAGTTTGATACACTGTCGGAAATTGCCTCTGTAGTGGTTATTGCAGCGGATAGTGCCAAGGAATATGTGATTGTTAGTCTCGCACATAAAGTAGTGGAACCATCATATGAAGTCACAGAAGTGTCTCTGGTCGCTATTGCGCTGTGTGTAGTCATTGCAAAGCCCATCACGCCGTTACTATATGGTCCATAAGACGCATATAATTCACTAACTACTGATGAAAGGTCAGCAGTATTTACATCTCCGGTTCCAGCATTTGCATTTAACCAGTTTACAAATGCTGTGGTTCTAGCCCTGCTGCTTATATCATTAGACCCAGTAGTAAATTGTGCTGGACTTGCTATATCAAGACCAAAAATATCTACATCTGGTTCGTCCAAAGTGCTGCTTGTAAATCTAATAGTTAGAAAAGAACTTACTATTGTAGCACCGGCTGGAATATTTACAGCAGTAAATCTCCATGCGTTCCATACTCCAGCAGTGTCACAATTTGCTAAAGGATTGGCAGTTATGCTAACCGTTGTTCCTACCTGACTTGCGTCATCGGCAGAGGCTTGAACGGCTCTTGGACCAAATGTAGGCATAGTACTCTCCTATTTCATAATGGAAGAATTAAAAAGTCCTCCTTATGTGTTATACTACGCACCTAAAAAGGTAATTTCCCAGTCTACCTGCAATGTGTCTGTAGTAGAAACATCCACAGCGGGAGTAATCTGTGCATATGCAAGATTATCTACCGTAGTATTATGAAGAGCTACTTCATCTATTCCGGTAATATTTAAATCACCAGCCTCAAAGACTGCTCTATATTGAGTAACGTTATCGTTTGCTGCCCCGAATGAGCCTTTTAGTTTTGGATATATGTTGCATCCATAACCTCAGCAGAACCTGTGGGAGTGTTACAAGCCGTATTTGCCTTTGGAGTTGTGCCTGTCCATCCAGTTCCTACAGTCATACGACCATTTGTGTTGTCTACTTTTTGTCTTGCGGGTGATGTTGCCATAAGGTCTGCAATAATTGCATCTCCCTGATCTGTAACAATGTTATGATTTACAGATACCATTGGGCTTCCACGAAGTCCCAATAATTTTTGGAAAAGATTAGGTTTGTATCTTTTGATATTTCCACTCTCATCAAATACGGTAGCTGTAACCTTCCCTCTCATTTTTATTTTGTTATTAATCATTTTTTTCCTATGCCTTACTATATAAAATCTTAATTGTTCCAGTAGCAACTGTTGATACTAAACCTTCACTTGTTTTTGAAATCTCACATTCGTGATTATAAACTGCTGGAGCAACGCTTTCAGTGTCTTCCGGGCTTAAGCTAACAACTGCTATGTCATTAAAAGCACCGGATACTGTAACATCATCGGCGGTAGTTTTTGTAAGAATGGCTTCTTTGGATGTTTGTTTATAAACCACCCATATCACAGTATATGTTGATATATCCAAAGGATTTCCAAACTCGTCTTCAACATTAATATAAATGAGTTTGGAGTCTCCCTGAAACATCTCAAAATTTTGCCCAACTTCTGTCATTTGTCCTCCGCCACTGAATTAAAGGGAGGGAAATTAATCCCTCCCTTCAGTCATTTATCCGTTAGGAAAGTCCACCGATTACATAGATACCATCTGCCCGGTCAATTATCATACCGAACTGTTGGTATAGTTCCAAGTACCACTGTGGAGGTGTTGGTCTCATGTCGGTCCATTCTTTTGTTCTTACGTCACCGTAAGTAATGAATTCACCAACATTTTCACCAATTACCAATACCTTATCTGTAGGAAGTAGGGCATTGTAGTCCATTGGGTTATCATAAACCTGGTCTAGGGCTACGATTCTAGCACCGTAATACTTGCCCAAGAATCCTGTAGCCATGATTTCTTTGATGTTATCAGGAACATCTGCTACGTTTGAACCACCATCATCCCAGAAAGCACCAAACTTTGTGATTGGTGCTAGGGCTGCTCTGGTTCCAATAACCACTTTCACACCAGAAGTTGTCTGATTGATATGGTCAATGGCATTTTCCAAAGCCGTAGATGTTAGAGCACCACCAACAGACGTAAAGTTGCTGGGAGTGTTAATTGCTGTCCACACTGTTGAAAGTGCAGTAAATACCTTTCCAAGATAGTAATCACGCAATTTTGCGCCCATCTCGGTACGAATATCCTCAACTGTTCCTAGCTCACCTGAGGCAAGTTCCCACTCATTGTAAGTCACTTTGACATCAGCACCGTCCAACACGTAGTTGATACGGTCTGAAACTGTCAATTCACTGGCAAGATGGATTCTGCCTGGTACTAGGGTACGAACCTTAATTCCCTTACGAACTTTCTTTACGAGAGCATCACCGGGATTTAAGCTTCTACTTGTCAACAGTAGAGAAACCATATCAGCCGTAATATGATTAGGCTGAACGTACTCAATGATTAATTGAGCAAGAGCCTCGCGCTTGCCTTCCTTTAGCAAAGACGCAATGGCTTCCTTGAATTTTGTTTCATCCATGTTATTAAGTCCTCCAAAAATTATTCAACACGTACTGTCAAAGCACCAGTTGCATCGTTGTAGTCTTCTACAAAACCGATTACACCTACTGCCATTGTAGCCGTATATTTTAGTTTACCTGCTTCTGCTCCTGTATCGGTAGTAGCATCAGCTACAATTACTGCTGCACCTGGTACTTCCAAGTTAGCGTCGTAAATGTATCCACCAGAAGGAATTGTAAAAGTTCCTTCCGTGTATGCAAGAGCCTTGTATCCTGATGGGATGGTCTGACCTTCCTGATTTCCAGGATGAGTCAACCACATCTTAACACCAGTCAATGGTCCTGCCGAGCTGTTTACCCAACCACCTCTGAAATCAAAGACAGTCTGTGGATAATCAACTATTGGTGTAGGACGATTGTCTACTGAAAATGTGATACAGAATTTAGCTCTCTTAGCCTCTTCCGCTGTATCAGGTAATTTTGCACCAGGCAAGTCGTCATCCACGTTCATGAATAATCCGCCAAGGGTGTTGGCAGTAAGTACTACGAAGCGACCTTCGACAATATCTTCCTGAACTACAACACCAATAACGTCTTCAAAACGATTTAGTTCCATTATTGTATTCCTCCAAAATTATTTCTTCTTAGCTCTATTTTCACGTAGATAGGTTGCCATGTCCTTAACGGAAATTTCACCATCGTCATTGTGTGGTAGAACTGGAATCTTAGTTTTCTTAACAGATGAGTTAGAAGTTCCACTTTCTTCAGCAAAAGCTTTTAGTTCTTGAATCATGAAATTCAATGATGTGTCGTCTAGGGCTACGAGTGAATCATAGTTTTCATTGAAGTACGTATCATCTTTTACTATTCCTGCGTCTGTAAATTTAGTTTTTAGGGCTTCCAGCTTTGCACTCTTTTCTGCTTCTGCATCAAGAGATGCTTTCAGTTCCTTCAATGGAACTATTTCAGTCTCCAAAGCTGTCAGTCTTTCAGTCAAGGAAGCTAGTTCAGTTTCTTTACCAGCCAAAGCAGTTTCTTTTTCCGCAATAGCAGCATTTTTAACTGTAATCTCTTCCAAAGCTGTAGTTAATTTGGCTTCTACGTCTTGTAGTTTAGCCTTGATTTCATTTAGTTCGTCCAACGTTCCTTCCTCCAATTTAGGTTTAAAGTCTTTATTATACTCACCAGATATTTCATCTACACTAGCTCCAGCCTCAAATCTTTCAATCATTCTTAGAATGATTGCTTTCTTTTCCTTTAAAACATGTGTAGGAAGATTTAGTTCACCTAAGTCTTTTAAAGCATCACCTAGTTTAATTCTATCCACCGCCCCATTTTCATCAAATACTGGAAGGTATCTTTTATCTCCATCTTTATGAAGAAAGGCGGCATCTGGTAATGCGTCTATGTAAGCTTTACTCCACTTTCTTGCTGCTACTGCTAGAAACTGTGTTCGACCTTCATAGGCGGGGTCTCCTACAATAGTAGCTGCTTTCAGTACAGTATCTTTCAAGTCCATGCTATTTGCTTTGTTATTGAAACTGGAATCACCGAAAAGGATTTCCCAAGATACATTTACTGGCTCATTGTTCTTAAATCTATCTTTGATATAAGTAACATCAGAAGGTCTTTCCTCCCCCCAAAGAGCAGCCAAAGCCATTAGTGCGCTTACGCCATCAGGCAGGGTAATTTTCTTAAGGTGAGTAATAACCCCAAGCGGCTTGGAGTTTTTGTGGCTTTGTTCGATTTCTCCCATAGCCATTTTTACAGGCATATGAATTCCGCTACGCATCAAGTTATCAAATTCCTCGCTAGGAATTCTTTGACCATTGGCGTTTTTTCTGTCGTCAGTGAGAATAAACTTAGCCCAAACAACTGTTGGGTTAAGCATAAATGACGCAAAAGCCTCTCCGAGTTCCTCGGAAGCTTGACTTTCATTTATTAATTGTACCAAATCTACTAAATCTGTGTGCATTTTGGCGATATTTTCTGTCATTTTTACTCCAATTACTGTGTTGTAGTCTCTGTTTTAGACTTTTTCACAGCAGGTTTACTTACCCCTGTGCCTTCAGTTTGACCCTCATCCAGCAAAACAGAGTTTTTACTGTTAGGTGTAGCACCGAATTCAGACAATCCCTTTCCACGAAGAGTATTCATTTCCTCTTCCATTAGGTCAGCTTCTGCTGAGAAATCATAGCCAAACTCGTTTCCGAGAGATGTTCTGCTTATTGCGGCAGCGTCATATAACTTTGTAAGTCCATTTAGAAAATCCTGGAATTTGTGCAAATTTATTGATTTAAAGGCTACAGAAGGAACGCTTGTAAACCCGTTCTTCTTGGAAACCTCAACACAAATATCTCTTACTACTTCCAGTATTTTTCTTCTAAATCCCTCGGCTGTTTTTAGTGGGGATAGTGTAGCAATTTCGGAATCGGAAGTTCCACTCTTCTGCGCTTCTCCGGTTATTAGAACCCTTGGAAATCCAAGACCAAATAAAATTTCTTGGTTGATGTCCGAATATTTTTCTACGTTTAGCAATGCTTCCGTGTTTGGAAATATCCAATTTATTTCAACGGTATGGTTGGTAATTAATTGAAAAATTCTCTCTAATACGTCTTCGTTTTTACCCCTCATACGAAGTTGGTTTCTCAGTTGAGCTATATATTCCTGATCTTCATCAGAGTCAGAAATTGGAAAATCTGCATCACCAACCTTGACATGCATAATCGCACTAATTACTTTATCTATAATAGAATAATCCATTCTTCTTAGTTTTCTTTTGTGATGTAATGCTTCCAATGCGGAGTTAGCATATGGAATTGGATATGGATTATCGCTTGTATATTTTCTTCTTAGTACGTTGGAATTCTCCAGAAGAATTTCCTTGGTTCCTTTTAGAACCTCAGCTACAAATTCGGGGTAATATTTTAAAAGAAGCTCATACAAAGCTTTGTCTTCTTTTCCGTCTGCATACTTTCCTTTAGACTTTAAAAAGTAAGCCAAGCCTTCAGGTATTTTTACAAAGTAAGAGGGCTTATCCCCCAAAAGGGATGTATAAATTTTAACTGTAGTAGGGTCTCTTACCCACATGGATTCTGGAAGTATCAATCTTGAATACTTTTTAACTCCAAGGGAGAAAATAAAATCCTTATCTACAGATGCATAGCTTATCTCAGGAACTACCAATCCAGATAACAAGTATTCTGTTGCCATTTGTTCCGCAAATTCCAAAAGTCTTGGTTTCATGGATAAGAATACTCTATATTCATTGTCGGATAGCTTGTTTTTGGAGAACACAAGGTCATTGATTCCTATTTCTACAAGTTTGTCTAAAACTGTAGAAACCAAAGGCTCTGTTTTGTAAAAGAATCTACAATGATTTACTGATTTTACAAAGTCATCGTAAGCTCTTGTTGTGGTGATAAACTTTGGAATCTCTGTCCAGGGGTTGTCCGTTTTTTCCAATAGTTCTGAGAAAGCTAAATTGATTGTTTTTGGTTTTTCCACTTCAGCGGTGGAAAGTTTCTTTCTTTTGTTTGTCATATTAATTCCATAGTGCCTTCATTAATTTAATCTTAGGTGCTAGAAATGAAAACTCCCTCGTCATGTGGAAAGCACCTACTCCACAAAGTAGTGACGAAGTAAAGTGGTCTTCTCCTCTCTTGCCACCTCTTTCGGTTATGGTTTTATAGGTTATATCCCCATTAGGACTTTTTGAGTATGTCATTCTTTCCAGTTCTGTTACCAAATCCATATCTGTAGAAGAGAATATCAATCTATGGTTATTAGCAAACTCCTGCAATACAGATACAAAAAATGGCTTTGCTTTAACCTTGTTCTCTGTTCCATCCGAGTTAGTTCCCAACACTACAGAGCTGGAAAATTCTACAGGGTAAAGACGTTCCTTGTAATTCTTGTGCTTATAGTCAGGACTTTCATGTAATGTTTGTATTACTGAAACTCCAGAATTTCCTCTATCTACACCCAAAATGAGAGGAGCATATTTTGTGTCAAGAAAGTCTATTATCTTTTCCTGTATTGGATAACTAACTTTGGTAAGCTTAATCCTTCCATGAATTCTGAGTCTTTCTTTTCCATCCAGATACATAATTGAAATAGCTGTAGGCTCAGTATATCCTAAATCTATTCCAATAACTATCCCATAGTTTTGCTCTACAATTTTGGGAAAGCTTTCCAATTTCATTAGCATCTCGCCAAAGTCCTCGGATTTGAGACCGTCGATATTAAGTTTAAATACAGGATAAGATTCTATTCTTAACAAGCTTCTATCAAACAAGGAGTATACTGGTTTGCCATGCTGACCTAGTACATAATGAATGAAATCTTCAGTTTCTTCTCCACCATATTGATTTTTAGCTGCCTCAATATCATCTTTTGTAATTCTAGGATTGTCAAAAGCAGAGACTCTGTGTTTGGTATAAGAATCATTTTCCTGGTCTACAGTATAAAGAACATTATTTTCTCTCATTCCAGTAGGAACTCCAGAAACTATTTCCCTGTGTCCAGGAGTCCACACATTTAAAGATGGCTGCATCTCATTGAAAGCATTATATGGAAAGTATCCTCCCTCATCTACCTCTATCCAGGGAGTATGTAAAGCAATTAAATTTGAACCAGTACCAGATTGTCCGGCAATACGGCATAAAAGTACCGCACCATTCTTTAAAGTTATTTTAAATTCTGAACTGTTTACTCCAGATTTGGTATCAATAAAATTCTTCAGAAATGAGTTTGTCTTTAATATTCTTACCAGATTAGTAAATACAGGTTCAAGATGTACTTTGCTAGGTACGGTAAATAAAAGATAATCCTCTGGAAAAAGATTATAGATAAGTATCCACAAAAGAAGAGAATATTGACTTACTGTCTTACCTGTAGCTCTTGCCGTGCAGACCGAGACCCTGGGATTAAAGTCCGCCATGACTTCTCTCTGATACCACGAAAACTCAAACAGCTCCTCATATTCAGGGTCGGAGTCTATGTTGTATATAAATTCGGGGGAAAGAATAGGGTTCTTCAATATCTCATAAAGAACCAGGTCTTCCTGACTTACCTTGTATTGAATTGCCACGACCCGCTCCTTAGTGTAATTTATTTCTCCAATAATTTATGGTAGAAAGTTCTTCTTCTCTGGAATCTATTTTTATTGGAGGATTTGCAGTTTCTTTTCCAACTTCTCCACCCCATTTGGAAACATAGTATGATTTATTGTTATCAAAAGCGGCATTTGTGCTTCCACCACTTCCCTGATTAATGGTTCTACTCCAGAAGTGAAAGAACTTGGCATTTGTTAAAGAGCAGGATTTTATATTTGCTCTGACTATCCTATTGGCATAGTCATTATCTATAAAGTAAGCCGGATAAAAAGCTACATCCGTGTATCCTACGCCGTCAAAAACTCCTCTTTTGTAAAGACATAGATTTTGTATATCTAAAAGTTGCATATGATTTATATCAAGAATGTTTGAATAATCTTTAAATAATTCCCAGGGGCTTGAACCGAAATCGGAAAAAATGTATTTATCGCTTTTGAAAAACTTTCTTGCATCTGGAAATTGACTAGCAAAGGCTCTTACATCCACCTGACTTGCACTTATTACCTGATAAGTGCTTTCATCTGCCAACTTTATTAACGAATCTATTGCGTAGGGATAAGCTACTATGTCATTACCGGCTATAATTAGATTATCATAATTATTTTCCAACCACGCATAATCATAAACATCATTAATGGAGCACGGAAATCCCCAATTTTGTGTGTGAACTTTAAATTTTATATCTGGTTCAGTAGCCAGCCAATTAAGGGTTTCTGAATCTCCTGGTTTCCCAACTACTATGAAAAAGTCTATAGGACTTTCTGTAGTCTTTCTTATTGAATCTACAGTTAATTTTGTAAATGGAGTATTTCCGAAACTTACGATTCCTACTAATGTTTTATCCATCTATTATTTCTCTGCACTTTCTAAACACATTGTCATCGTTTTCGTATGAAGACCAGTATTTTTTTATCAGAACAGGACTATTAACTACAAAAGATGCTCCTGTAGCTTTATAGGTAAAAGAACCTAATTTTTTATTTCCATTCATACAATTAACAACATTTTGCATATGAACATGAGGACCGGAATTTCTTCCTATTAGGCATGAACAGTACTCACTAAGGTACGATAATTCTGTCAAATCAAATCCATCACTACTGCAAATTATTTCTCCAGCAGACAATATGTTTTCAAAATGAGCTAGTCCATTATTTTGTACAGTTATAAATAATTTATTAGGATACGCTCCAGATAGTCTAAAGATAATAGGATTGAAATTAAAGTTTTCAGCTTGCATAGATTGACATAATCCATTATCTATCAGTATTTTATCTTCTGGATGAGCTTCCATAAATATTCTTACATTATTTATATCAGGAAAATAAGAGTAGTCTATTTGAGGCAAATAGTCTATAGGATTTCCGGTTAGTTTTCCTATGCCCAATTTCCTCATTAAATCGTTGTGCATTTTATAAAACTGTTCCAAAGTTGTACCTATGCCAGGAAGTACATAACTTCCGTCTCTACCTATCCATGTATTAATATAAAGGATTTTATTCTCAATCCATATATCTCTTTCTGGTTTCATGACATCTGTAACCGGAGTGAATTGGAGTCCTTGAATATCCTTTAAAATTTTTGGGTTTTTTCCGTGTGCATAATAATAAGAGTCAGCATCTATTTTTTTCATCCACTCTTTAACAAATTCTCTAGATTCATATACATCGCCTGCCCCAAAATGGCAATAAAATATTACAGCATCATAGCGCATGTAATATACTTTCTATAAAATCTATAGATGGTTTGTTTAGTAAATTTATCAAAGGCTGTTTGGTTGCACCTCCACCAGCAATATGCAACATTTTTATTCTTTTACCTCTAAGCTCTAAATGGTCCCCAACAGGATTAATTTCCTTCCATAAATCCCAGTAAGTACGTATTCCCTCAATCAAAGATGTTCCCCAATGAACAGGTTTGTCCTTTGGGTCTAAAATTTTGGTGTTGTATTTTCCAGAATGAAATACCAAGTTGAGGACTCCCTGTTCCTGATAGGGAATTTCTCCCCCCTTTTCCAAACAAGTTTTCATCCAGTCCTCCATAAAAATTTCTGAGGATACTGAATGAATTCCTGCATTTACATACATAAATTCATCTATTCCAGGTAGAGTAAGACCTGCGTGAGTGGCACATCTACCGCTATCGCTATTATTTCTTCCCGCTCTTGCGTCTGTAGAATCATCAAATAACTCGTCTATGTTGTCCAAAACTAAAACATCATTGTCTATATGGGTTACTGTAGAGTATTTTTTAAACAAAGGTAGTTCAATAGTTGGATAAGCGTATGCCCCAAGGTATACTTTCATAAACTCTTCTTTGTTTGAAACCTCAACGGTAACGTCTGGATGAAAATGCAAAAGAGTTTTAAGCATCCGATTGTGCTCATCAATGTGGTCTATATAGAAGGTTGAGATGCACTTAGACACTTTTCCATTCCTTCTTTATCTACATAAATATCATTCAGATGTATTCGTTTAACGAAAGTATAGCCACGCTCTTCAAACCATGTACGTTGTTCTGATTCTTTATGATAATTTTCAATTACTACCACCACTGGTTTCCATTTGTTTATATCTAAAGTGGATAGAACTTTCATTTCAGAGCCTTCTACATCTATAGTAAGAAAATCTATATGGTTTTGTTTTATTTCATTTTCCATTAACCACTCAAAAGTACGAACATTTACCTGAATTCTTGTTTCAAATTTGTTGTTCATAAAGGGTTTGTCTATTAAACCAGATTCAGAAGCCTCCCCCCATGTTCCCGCATAATCGTTTGGAATTTTCCAAATAAAAAAATCTACCCCATCTTCATTTTTATCGCTAACAGCGTACTCTATTACATGCTTTCTATACTGTTTTAGTTTTGGAATACAATGTGGATTAGGTTCTATACAATAAGTATCCCACCCACTCCGTTCAAAAATCCAACTATTGTTAATCCACAAAGGGTCATGTGCTCCAATGTCCACACATACCCCTTTAAAATCTTTTGGGAACAGGTCTTTTACAAACTCAGCATGACCTTCTGTTTCATATCCTAAATCCCGTATCATATTATCTATCCTTATCGTAGGATTTACTTGTTGGGGAGCCGTCCTCAAATCCAAATATTTTATCTAATGCTCTAATAAGTTTATTGCGTCTAGCATTTAAAGCGTGTGTATCCTGCGAAGCCTGAAATCTCTGCTCTTTTGTCAGTCTCTCATCAAATATTTTTTCTTGCGCCATAAAACATTTCATGTCCGTTGTAATAAGCTCGTCTATTAGTATTCCAGGTGTTTTAGTCTCAATGCTCATATTCCTAATCCTAATCCTTTCTATAGCATACTTTCAGGTGTAATTTCTTTCTTATTAGTGCCTCTTTTTTCCGAGAGTTCCCTAGTTCCTATGATTATCTTCTCCCCACATTTGGAGCCATCATCGAGAATTCTTTCACATATAAGAGCTATTTTGTTTCTTTCATTTTCTGGATATAATGTCCAGACAGTTGCTAAAAGCATATTACATTTAGGACAAAAGATATAAGACATTTTGCTTGCATAAAACTTTTTTGCCTTTTCCTTTAGCCCATCTATATAAGTCAGAACAGATACGTCCTGGTCAGATTTTCTAATCTTTCTTGTTATGTTAAGGTCATTCTGCAACTTGCTTATATCATCTCTAAGGTCTGACATGGCTCTCTGTAGCTTTTCATTAGCCATAACGTTAGCTTCTGAAATTCCTGCTGAACGAACCTTGAATTGAAATTGCTCGTAATCTTCCAGAGTAATCTGTGCTTGAATAAGTGCTCTTAGAATATCCTTATCATTTATTTTTAAATCCGAAAGGTCATAGTCATTGTCAAACTCCTGCATCTTATTTGCAATTCTCTTCTCAAACTCCTCGGAAATATCTATACCTAAAGCCTTCTGAGCCATGACTTTATCGAACTCTTCGCTCGAAAGTCCTCTATACTGCTTAAGCCCTTTCAGTCTAGCCAGCTTACCCTTCTTGGCTTTGACCTGCTTATCCTCGGAATTCTCGTAGGAAAGACCATCATCTAGCTCTATATCATCGAATTCTTCCATATTTTCAAAACCTTCCTTCAATTTTATATACTAATTTTACCATAATTTTTGATTTCTTGTGCATTTTAGCAGGTTAAATGACAAAAGCCGAGACTTTCGTCTCGGCTAATTGTCTAAGTAATAAACTTATTTTTTGATTTTCTTATTCTTTAAAGCCAAAGCTCTTGCTTCCAAAAACAAACGAACCTGTGGCTCTACATCAAAGAACTTCAAAATTCCCAGGAAGAAGGTTAGAAACACTCCTGCATCCAGGGCATATTTTGGGTCTAGCAATCCGAACACTGTCAAAAGTCCTGCTACTCCAGCAAGAATAAATGACACGGATTGCCAGAAGGCTTTCACATAGAAAAATGGGGGGAAGATTAACTTCATTTATGGGGTCTCCTTATTCAATTACATATACTTGTTTTATCTGTTCAAACATCCCTTTTACTTTATACTCCAGGGATTCCAAATCTTGGTCGTTATTAATTATAAAATTATAAAAACTAGATTCTTGATAGGTAAGAAATTCATCTTTGGCATTCGGTAAACTGGTTTCAGATACATCATTCATTAGCTCAAGTTCATCAATAGATGAACTTCGTCCTATAAGTCTAATTGTAACCACAGTCATGAGAGGATTTTTAGCTATCTCTGCCGCTTCGTTTACAAATCTCCAATCGTCTACTATTACAAAATTATATGGAAGCATTTGCATTTTATCCAGACGATTGAACATGTGTGTTACCCAAATAGATTCTTTATACTCTCTTCCAATAAAGCCCAACTGTTGCAATAACCTTCTTCCCTTCGCATCCTTTCTATCATCCCAACCGAAGAAGGCTTTTGCTATATACTTAATAGGTTGAGCGAAGGAATACTTTGTAGAAGAAAACTCGTTCAAAGGTTCCAATTCCTTGCATAATATATTTGATACTGTAGTTTTTCCAGTTCCTGCAAGACCTGATATTAAAATCACTACGGTTTTCCTAGTTCTCATTTACTGACTCCTTTATGATATTGTGAAAATCAACCTCGGTTATAAATCCTACGCTTATCATTCCTTTTATAAGCTCCTTCATTCCATACTTATCAATAATAAAGGAGTCAGGAGCAGACACAAAAAATCTAGTACCTGCTCCCTGCCTTACTACTATTAAATCCAAATTGGGAATTTTAGTTAGAGTTAGTTTCTTTTGTAGCAACTTGTTCATCTGTAGCTTCTTTCAGGGACTCTACAGCATCAATCAAACTATCAAAACCTCTTGAGTAAACAATAGAGTTCATCTGTTGTAATACAGAACGTAAGGCTGTCTTGTGTGCATCATCGAAGGAGGTATCTATGGATTGTGCTACTACCCTCTCCTCTCTCCAGTTTATTCCATCAAGAGTATCTCTTTCTTTAATCTCCACAGTCAAAGTCCAATATCCATCGTCTGATAGCTTTCCAGCAGTTTCCTGTGAAAAAATTCTCTGTTTTAAACCGTTATTCATTTCCTTTTCTCCTTTATTTGCTAAGACCTACGATTAACTTTTTTCCTACTTCTTTGGAAGTTACCGATTTTCTTACTCTCCCATAAGCCCCACATTTGCATCTAAACAGAGGATACTTCGCTACCAGAGTATAAGAGAACTTATTCTCCAGCATTTCAACCTCTGAGCTTCCACAGTTAGGACATACAGGCTCTGTTGATTCCACATACAATCCCAAATTCGGATGCCCCTTTATCCAGGGACGAAGAATTACATATAATTCTTCAAGGGTTTCTACATCCCCTATATTATATTCCTGCATATATGCTAAAGCTTTTTCATCCCCCTCCACACACTTCTTCCACAACTCGAAATCGGTCTCCTTCTTTTCTGGAAGACCAAAGAATTTTGCCAAACCATTTAAACTATTGTGTGTAAATCCAAACTGCTTTTTAGCTACTACTTTGGTATCAATTGTTTGATAAGGACTTGGTGGAGTAAGTCCGTTTACTACAAATCTTGTATTCATGTTTGGAACATCAAAGGAATCGCCATTATGGGCAATTACTATATCTGATTCATCAAACAGTTTCCAAAGGCTTTTTACTATTCTACTGTCATCTTCGTTCTTTGCTTCTTTTCCTGTCAGTCTGTCTGTCATGATTTGGTCTCCAAAGAGCCATTTTGCACTCCATGTCAACATGAACCATTCAGATATAACCTGGTCAGAGCCTACATTGCCCTTCCACACACTCTTCTGAAAAACATATGCCTGTAACGGTGATGTTTCAATATCGAAGATAAGTACCTTTGGCAATCTAATCTTAGGCGTATCCTCACCTTTTAGAAATTTCTTATAGCACTCTGGATGTGAAAAAGCCGAGTGTCTGTGTTTGCATCTAAAGGTAATTGGATTTTTTGTTAAATTCATTATAGGGTCTCCTTGTTTTCAACAAACTTTCTTTTTATATTTCTATGTCTATGCTTGCTCTTTATAAAGACTCTGATAGCTTCCACTTTCTCGTCCTCGAGTTTATACTTCTTGGCGATATAGTGAATATATCCCTCGTCTGTAAAGTAACCTCCAAGATAGAAGGCTACCCTATCGCACACGGCATCGAAATTTTTAATAATAACTCTTCTGTTCTTACCGAGACTCCTGCTTACATCCTTTTTATAACTTCCATCACTTAGCATCTCTATAAGGGAAATCTCATATTCTGTGAGCGTTCCCATTTTTTTCAAATCCTGTACCGCTTTCTCTATAAGAAGCAGGTCATTGAATTCATCCGATTCTATATCAGCCTCGGAACGAATTTTCAAACTATTCGTCAAAAGGTTCTGGACTATCCACGACATTGCTGGCTCCTTTCCCCAAGCATCCCTCCCTGTATGGGCATTTATAACAGCTTCCGTTGAATAGTCCCAATCTTTCGTATGACTCACTTTTAACTGTCTTTATCATTCTTGGTATTATATTCTTAAATATCTCTTTTACAAATAGCTCATTACTGCCATTATAGGGTATCAAATTACCTTTGGACAGCGAAGCTACACAAATACTGTTTGGTGCTTTCCCTATCATTGTTCTATAAGCATAATCATAAATTATACATTGAACATCATTCTCAAGATTTTTAGGGGGGTTGGATTTTGTTTTCCAATCATAGATATTTCCTGCTGAAATTCTGTCCATCTTTCCAACCAGAAACACATCATCGTACAATGAAAGTTTGAAAGAATATTCTATTTTATCCCCCTCTCCTACTCTATCTCTGAAATTCAAAAAAAACATGTCTATGAAAAATTCAACGTTCTGCATATCTATTCTGTTAAGATTTAAAAAATTTCCTTCTCCCCTTGCTATTGCCAAAGCCATTCCCCTTTCTTTCCATCCACGCTCCAGGGCAGAATGAACTACCTTTCCCACCTTCATTTCTCTGGTTGGCACTTCTGGAAACTGCTTTGTAAACCTATACAAAACTCTTTGAGGACATCGTATAAAATCTGAAATGCTTGATGCTGATAGATATACAGACATTATACCACACTTCTTTCATTGGCACTAACTGTCCTCCAAACATCCAACATTTGTTTATAGATTTCGTATTGAATTCTTTTTTGCTCCAATTCCGAAGATAGTCTAGCATACTCTTCTCTTATAGGAAGAAGCTCTCCTTCAAGTCCCGGATACTTGTAAGCATTGTCATAATAGGAAACTGCTACCGGCTTTCCGCTTACAAAGTATTTTTCATCTGACATTACAATTTTGAAACCATCAGACTCTTTGGCTTTTATTCTGGCTTCTACAGACATTCGACTAAAGGATAGAATTTTTATCTCGTCCGCCAGTTTCATAAAGTCCGACCAGTCCGGTATCTGTTCCAGCAATTTCTTTGCATTAGTTTCCATAATCTACTCCTGAATGTATTACCATGTATGTTCTCTCCTCGTATCTTACTTTCGTAGCTATAAATCCAGCAAACATGCTGACATATTTCTTCTGAAATTGATGCTCGTCCTTAAGTCCAGTTAATTCTAGTATGATTATACCATCATTTCTGAGTTCTGACAAGACCCTAAATAACCTTCTTACATTTACCCTGTTGCTAGGAAGAACTATATAATCAAACTTGTCTATACCATTTACAATTCCAGTTACGGGAAGATTTCTTTTATATAATTCATCTAGAAGATTTCCACTGTCTACAATAAAACCTATGGCTTCTCTGTGTAGAAAATTTTCAGTCTTAAGAATTGAGATTACATCGTTCTCAAACCCACTCATCGTTTATCTTCCCTTCTATATCTTTCATGGTTTTGCACATTACCAGTATATCATCAAGGTCTAAAATATCCCGAAATTTTACATAAGAGACAAGTGCCAGTTGTGCTTCTTTGATAAATTCCTTTTCTCCTACATCATTATAAATTTTATACGGATTTAGTGGAAGGTCATCAATCCAGCCATCGAACAGGAAGGTAGAACTAACTACCTCATGAATCTCCTCAAAAGGCAACTCAAGAAATTCCTCTATATGCTTATTACTTACTCCAGACACACAAAGTAAAAGGATGTCCATGTTTGCGAATAGTTCTACAACCCACCCATCAATTCCAAAATGTTCCTTATAAAATGTCTTTACAGATTGCCAATCGAGTTTTGAATTCATTTTATCCTTTAAATAGTTACTGTAGTTGCAGTATCCAATTCTTTCTTTAGCCTAGTAATTTCATTTACCAGCAAAGCAAAAACCTCCACATCCATAGTCATAAACACCTTCGAGCCTTCTTTGGCTCCAGCAAACTTTCCCATAAGTATTGGAATGGAATAAGAGGCGTCAGCCTCCATCTTTATTTTATCCAGCCACGCCTTCTTTAAAGCGAACTGTTTAGACCCTCCATATCCTGTCTTACATTCTACCTTGAAGCTTTTAGAAATGGATTTAACTTTTCCTCTAACATCAGAAGTCAGTAATGGTTCATTCAAAGACGTACCTAAAGCCCCACTACCTGGAATTCTTTTCCAATCGCTTTCGTTTATAAGCTGAGAAAGAATTTCTACAGCCAGCCTTTCAAAATCCGAGCCTTTTCTTTTATTCTTGAAGGTCATATTTTATGCTCCCATCCAAAGTAAGAAGGGTTTTTTTGACAGGGTAGCTTACTAGAACCACACCACCTTCAATTTTCTGTATATAGTAATAATTAGGTATTATGCCCACTCTTTCTGCATATATAGCTAATTGCTCTTTCCATGTAGGAGTATTCTTGAAAAAAAGAATATTTCCTTTTAGCTCTCCTGTAGTTTTTACTTCTATCATGAGTCTGTTATCCTATTAGAAGGACCATCAAACTTCAAGGTTACTGTACCAGGAGGTCCATTTCTATGTTTTAGAATTATGTATTCCATTAAATTTTTATACTTGGTTTCAGGATTATAGTATTCATCCCTGTACAATCCAACCACGAAATCAGCATCCTCCTCCAATGAGCCTGACATTTTCAAATCAGAAAGAAGAGGTCTTTTGTTTTCTCTTTCCTCTACTTTTCTATTTAGTTGTGAAAGAATAATACTACAAATTTTTTTATCGTTAGCCATAAGTTTGAAGAGGCGGGTCATCTTTCCTATTTCCTGCGTTTGATTGTCATCCCTGTCTGTAACCAACTGCACGTAATCCAGATAAACCACTTCAATTCCGTGCTTGTTCCTAAATTTGCTAACCGTAGCTTCCAAATAATAAGAGTCATTGGCTAGGAAATTGGAGTCTAGATAGATTGGAAGCTTCTTTATCTTTCCTATGGACGCGTATACCGAATCAATCTGCCCCTGATTTAAGACTCCTAAACGAATATTTGTATTTGGAATTCCAGTATCAATGGCAATCAGTCTTTCCATTAGTTGCTGATTAGTCATTTCTCTCTCTATCAATAAGGTTGGAACTCCTGCCAAACCGTCTGCCAAAACGGAGTTACATACCAAAGCAGTTTTTCCCGCACCAGGTCTTCCAGAAACCACCATCAAATCTCCCGCACATTTCCCTCCAGTAGCCTTATCCAATTCAAGAAGAGTTTGTCCCCAAGTTATTCCCCTAATTCCTGGATTTTTAGTTCTTGCTAGAATTTCTTCATAGGTCTGTCTAGCAATATCTGATACATGAACAGTGGAAAGTGCTCCCCTGATTTCTGTAAGATTATCTAAAGCCTTTCTCGTATTGTTGATATAATCTTCTATATTGTCTGGATTTATCTTCGACTTATCCGCTCCAGTGGTGATTGATAAATACATTCTGGCTTTGTAGGATGCTA